>PDWI01000031.1_pt1 | contig 256472 bp, 203 predicted proteins | sample 1430891 | NCBI WGS metagenome assembly PDWI01 (sample SAMN01162508, study PRJNA174530) | Oral metagenome, whole genome shotgun sequencing project. | biome: Marine environment; feature: Marine mammal; material: Swab sample of the gingival sulcus; isolation source: swab sample of gingival sulcus... | reverse complement strand
TGAAAGTGAATATGTCAGAAAATCTGTCGGAAACGCTTTGAGAGACATTAGTAAAAAACATAGAGAATTAGTTGCAAAAGAGTTGGAGAGCTGGGATATAACTCATAAAAATATTCATCAAATTTATAAACTTGCAATTAAATTTATAGCTAAAGATAAAGGGTAACAAGTCGTTTCACCGGACTCGTTGCACTCGCCGGTAAACTCAGATATATGTGTTCTGGCAGGTGTGCTGTGTTCGGAGATGTTCAGCGCTGGAATTCGTACAGCAGTCAGACAGATTCCTGTCTGACTGCTGCTTGCAGAAAGGAGATTACTTCACCTCAAGCATGTCCGCGCCGGTCATACCGAAGACTTCCGGGGCGTACATTTCAGAGGCGAATGTCGGTGGCAGATTGAAGCTGCCGCTGTGTTCGGCGCTCACCAGATAGGAAATCGTGTGAACACCCTGCGGAACGTTGTCGGCATAGAACACGACACGATCATCCTTGTATTCGCTGTAAAGAAACGGATGGGCAAAGAACGAATGGTCGTTGTCGAGATAGCGCTTCAACGATCGATCGGTTGTCTGGAGTCCAAAGTCCAGGGCCTTGAAACCGGCGGGGAGCGGATCATCCAGCACAACGAAGAGCCGGTCGCTCGGCGTCGTAACGGTCAGATCGATCTTGACCACATCACCGCGATAAACGCTGCTGCTGCCTTTGCCTTTACCCTTGACAACGGTCATGCTCTTTTCGATCGCGATGCCGTAGTCGATGGCTTCCGCTGGTCCGTCCGGCAGATAGGTCAGAACCGCGTTATAATACAGACGGCCTTCACCGTTTTTGACAAATTCCACGGCATTCGGCTGATCACGCTTGAACTCATCCAGCAGAACGGCCTGTTCCGCAATCTTCGTCTCACGACCCTGGAACAAGCCCGAGAAGATTTCCCTGCTGTTCACCAGGACCGCTGCCGTGAAATCCGGGGCCATGCCTTCGAAGTTGTTCAGATAGGTCGAGAGCGCCCAGAAAGTAAAGAAATTTTCCTGGGTCGTACGCCAGCAGGATTTCTGTTTGCGCTGTCGCAGCAGCCACTGTATGGCTTTCGGAATGAAACTCTCGTTTGTCTCACTGTTACCATCAACGTCCATCAGCGCCTGAGAGACTACGGCCGTGCTGCGGACGTTGGAGCTGTGGATCGCCGCAAGCCCCTCGATCTCATCAAAATAGGCACTGCTGGCTTCGATGCGGGCCGAGTTCAGCAACTCCTCACGCAAGCTGTCTTGAATCGTGCTGTCGCCGCCTCCGGCATGTACCGCTTTCAGCAGCAAGGCCTTGCCGAAGACTGGCAACTGATCGCGCATTTCGTAGAGCCTGGTGGCATAAGCAGGTTGATATTTGTCGTAAAGCGTCAGAGCATAGAGCATAAACGCATCGCTGGCATTCCAGGCTAAGTTATTATAACGATAAGCGGTTTCTCTCTCATTCTGACCTTTGAGCACTTTTTCGAGGTATGCGACCGCTTGTGCCTCGCTTTCTTCATCTACTGTATAGCCTGCTTTTTTGGCTGCGGCCATCGCAAACACGGCGTAGGCCGAGACAAAGGGCGAGGGCTGAAAAGGGGCTTTCCAATACCCATAACCGCCGTTCTCGTGCTGAAACTGAGAAAACTCGTCCAGCGTGTCCTGCACCACCGTATGATATTGAGTGTCTGGCAGCACCTCAATGTCAAAGGCGCTCACCAGGGGTTCCGCCAACACAATCGGCAGAATTTTGGAAATTTTCTGTTCCAGGCAGCCGTAGGGATAGCTGAAGAGGAATTCAACACCACTTTTGATGTCAGTGAAAATTGTCGAGGCTGTTGAGAACCTGACCTCGCCCCAGCCGGGCAGAGCGTCTTGCGGCACTTCGATGATCTCCTCATGCCGGGCATCGACCGTACTGCCAAAGAGAGCTGTGCTTAACGGCAGGCGATGCAGCAACACCGGCAACGTGACTTTCAGGCCGTCGGTCTCTTCTTCCATCCTGCCTTTGAAAATCAGAGTGGCATCGCCTTCTTCCTCTGCCGTATAGTTGAAAAGCACTTCCTGTTTATCGCCCGCTGGAAGACTGACTTCCTGACTGTCGGCGCTCGCCAGTTCCACTCCATGAACCTCAGTCTGTACCAACGTAACTCCCTTAGCATCGCTGCGGTTGTGCGCCAGCACACCGGCCTGAATATTGTCGCCGATTCGCAGAAACGCCGGCAGCGAAGCTGTTAACATCAGGTTTTTGTTGACCTTGATTCGTGTATCACCAGCTCCGAAATACGCGTCTTTGGTGTGGGCTGTCGCCATAATGCGGAATGAGCTGAGATTATCCGGCAGCGTAAACCGTATCACGGCGCGTCCTTCAGCGTCGGTGCGGACTTCAGGATTGTGGTACACAGATGGTCTGAATTTCTCCCGCAGTTGAATCTGCTGCATCATGGCCTCTGCGTCCATGCCACCGCCGGCTGCGCGTTCGCCTTTCTGGCTGTAATTCCGCTGTCCCACGATGCTGTTCCGCAGCTCGGAACTTAAGACACCTAAGGGGCGCGGACGATAAAAATAGTCGAAAGGATCGGGGGTGGCATAGCCGGTCAAATTCAGAACACCAACATCAACCACTGAAAGCGCCACTTCAGCCTCTTTGCCTACGCCGTCGGCATCGCTGACCTGGAGTTGTACTTCCACCTCGGTCCCGGGACGGTATTCTTTCTGGTCGCTGCCGACCTTCACCTGCAAATGCCGTTCGGCCGGATTGACTGGCAGGTTGGTATAACCGATCTTAAAGCCCGGTTTTCCGAGATCTAGTTTGTCTTGGACTTTATCGTATGCCACACGTTCCTGAATGAGGATCACGCCCACATAGACGTTCGGGATATACTCAGGCTTGATTGGAATTTCGATGGTATCCGCACTACCTTCGATGTTTTCGACCCAGCGTTCAAGAATTCCTTCCCGCTCGATCGTGACCAGAGCCTTCACCTTTTCGTAAGGTGATTTCACCAGTATTGATGCTGTATCGCCGGGTTGATATGCTTTAGCGTTCGGTACGATCTCAACGTAATCGTCGTCCTCGCGCTTCCAGGCAGCATAGCCGCTGCCGACTGCATAAAAATAATCGGACGAGACGATCGTGTTGCCCCGGCTGTCAGTGCCGACGGCTTCAAGGCTGTAATAGCCGACTTTGTCAAGAGACATGTTGAGCTGCACCGGGCCCTCGCCGCTGACCACGTCAAGGGTCTGCACCAGCTCTTCTTTCTCCTCAGTTTCCCAATACAGACGGCCGCCATTGCCGGCCCTGCGCACCGATTCCCACCAGACCCGTTTGAGTCGCAGTTGATATTCCCGGCCCGGCAGGAGCTCTTCCTCCGGGCTAATCGCCAGGGTATTGATCGTGACGCCTTCGTCCGTACTTGCGAAGAGGCTGGAAGGTTTAAGGCCAATATAATACTCGCCGCCATGAACGATCAGACTTTGACGGTTCGAGACCCGGCGTGAATTACTGTCAGTGACCGTGGCATCCAGACTATAGGAAAAAGACCCGTCCACAGCATCCTGCATCAGATAGTCAAAACGATATTCACCCATTTCATCCAATGTTCCACTGTCCTGGGCGACCTGTCCTGCGCCATCTCTGTCGTGGCTGTTGAAACTGTAGCCCTGGAGCTCCGGCGTCTCCGGCGAAAAATAATAGATGTTCCGGCTGAGATTCCATTCCACTGGCACGTTCCGGAGCGGTCCACCGAAAAGATAATTTCCCGTAATATCACCGGCAGCCGTATCGCCCTTGATATACTCACTCTGCGGGAAATCCACGCCGACTTCAAATTCTACCGGACGATACATCTCCACTTTAAAATTACCGTAAACCGAATTATAGACCCACTCTTCCTCCCCTTTAGGCAGGGAGAAGTAGTCCGGCAACGGAAATTTACACTCAATCGTGTATTGACCAAGTTTGGCGTTTCGATCGAGCTGAATCGGGAAATTCAGCGAACCAAAGTCCGAGACCGTCATTTCTTGTTCCAAAATGTTTTTTCCTTCGGGATCGCTGACCTTGACTGTTACTTTCAAGGCTTTGGGGATTTGCAACTCACCGGCGACCTTGTCGCGCAGAATGCCGACAACCCGTACTTCCTCGCCGGGGCGGTACAGTCCGCGTTCCGTGAAAATATAGCCGGTGTTGGTGAAATGCTCGCTGTCTTCGCGCTGATCGATTCCAAAACGATACGGCCAGATTCCGGTGCCGTCGCGGGAATGAATCACCACGCGATCATCGCCGGAAGAGATCACTGCAAAGACCCACGGCTGGCTCCAGCCATTAGTCACTTTTAAACCCAGCTCTTTCCATCCAGGTGTTTCGAGAAAGCCCTCTGCATCCGTTTCGCCCTTCCAGAGAAATTTCTGATTCATGTCGTAGAGCTCGACTTCCGCTCCTTTAACCGCTGTGGAATCTTTCAGGTGAGTCACCCAGAAGAGGTTGTTGATCGCCGAAAACTTGGCCGTGACCGACAGATTTGTCAGAAAGATCAGGGCCTTATAGTTCCGCTCTTCGCCGTTGCAGACGGAATACGACATATCCAGACCGATCATGCCCGTGTCTTCGCCTTCGTGCAGGACCTCTCCCAAATCAAAAGGCATCACGGCAAGCTTGTTTGTGAGGATGTCCGGTCGATAGTCGCGATCGACATCAGCTTCGATCACATCAAAGTCATATTCGCTCATCTTCTTCACAGCTTCCAGCATACTTTCAGGAGTACGATACGCCTTCATCTTAAAAGGTGCCTCAAAGACATTCATGATTTTAATTGGAAAGCGCAGACCGAGATACGCTTCGGAAATCATGCGCCCGAACGGCATCTCCATGTAAGGACCGAAGTCGACCGTTGTAAATTCAAAGTTAGCCTCTTTGCCCAGGATATTCCCGTATTTATCGGGTAAATCGGGCGACAGCGTCAGAGTGTAGTGGGTGTTCGGCTGAAAGCCTGATTCGAAATTAAACGAAGAAGCTTCATAGGACTCTTCTTCCGGGACAGTGACCTCCGGTGTGAAACGGATATACTTAAGCAGTTCATCACGCTTGATCGGGTTGCTGAATGCAAGCCGGACACCGTATTCCGGATAATAGAGCTCCCCGCAGAACCAGAAGCGTCCCGGTTCGATCCCCTCGGCTCTGAGATGGTTGTAAGTCCTGAACGGCAGTTCATACATGTTTTTCATCCCCAGAGAGCCTTGTTTTCCGGGTAAACCAGCCTTTATTCTGAAAGTGTAGCGACTTTCTTGTTTCAGGGGCTGTTGAGGAATGAATTTCAGAATAGCTTCATTCCCTTTGTCCGCCCAATAGACCTGCGAATCCGCGTCATCCGCCTCTGTCAGGAAAGAGGCCGTGACCGGAATTTCATGACCGTCCGGCCCTGTAATCACAGCAAACTGCGCTGCTGTTTCGGGATTCATCGGCTGATCGAACAGTAGCAATATCTCCGGTTCAAGAGTAACTTGTTCCTGATCCTGGTAGGGAGAAGAGCGGCGCACCTTCGGACGGGGCGTCACAAAGGAAAAAGACACAGCTTTTGACATTGTTTCACCGCCGACAGCTTGAATCGGTGCATTGACTGTCACCATATAGCGAGTACCATAGAGCGGCTTTTCATCGGGGAGAAATCTGAGCGTAGAGCTTCCCATCCAGCGGTATTTGCCGGGTAGTGTCGGCGAAATTTCCAGTGGCCCTTCACGCACATCCTTTTCTATTCCCGAAAGCGAGACCACCGGATGATTGAAGGTCAGAGTAATGGCTCCGGCGTCATCCAGAGAATTCAAATCTCCTTGCGGCAGGGCGGAAATAATTTTGAGCTCAGCAGAGGTGGATTCGTCATTTCCCCAGAGCTGTAAAGGACATAACAGCAGTATCGTAAGTAGAAATCCGACAATTTTTTGCATGATCTTCCCTCCTGAATGATAAGGTCCGAATCGATAATCGTTCTGAGAAACATTCTGTAAACATAATATAGCCGTCACAGGCTCTAAAGTCAAACAATAAATTTCAGCATTGTGTCAGCTCAAAGGATGGGTTTCGCGAAAATGAAAAAGGCTGCCTCAAATATGTTCAGGCAGCCTTTTGTACGTGTGAAAGATGCGAAACGCTACTCAGGACGCGGCTTCGATCAGCTTCTCAACGCTGACGATCGAACCGTATCGTTCTTTCATTGCAAGAAGAGCTGCCTTCTGAGCGTTGTAGATCTCGAAGAGTTTGGCCGGAATGCGTTCCCCTTTGCCGTAGGCTTCCTCCTGAAGCTCAATGCGGGCAATGATATTGTCGAGATAGAACGAGAACTGTTTGTCGTACAGTGCTTTCGGATATTCTTTCCTGATACCGGCGAACAGTTTGTTCAGATCGTCATATTTGGGAATGAAACCGATCGGAGTTTCAATCGCCTCTACATCGCCGTTCGCATAGAGTTCCAACCAGCCCAGCCAGACTTTTACATCGCGTTTCTCACCCAGCAATTTTTTGCCTTCGCCGCCGCGTGCGCCTTCAGTCAAGAAATAGTTCAAGCCGGCCATAATCGGTTTGCGTTTTAACTTATCTGAATTGAACAGCGTAAACTGCGCATCCATGTAGTCACCCAGCGCACCGGGAATAAACGGGGCATTTGCCCAGGGCTGACGGCGGACACCGGTCGCGCCGACTTCTGTGGCAGTGGCGGCGGACACGATCGATGCGCCGATGACAACACCAGCGTCAGGAGTTTTGGCGACCCACACCGGCGGCATCGTGTCGCTGTCGCGGCCGCTGTAGGTAATGACCCTCACCTCAACTCCTTTCGGATCTTCAGCAGCCTCTTCGTTGTAGTTGTCAATTGCAGTGTTTTCGAGCGTACAACGTGAGTTTGGATGAGACATCGGGATGCTTTTTCCATTGGCATCGCTTTTTCCTTCAAACCATTCGCCCTGGAAGTTGATGCCTTTTTTCGGAGCTTCTTCACCATTACCAACCCAATGTGGTACGTTGTGTTCGTCGATCAGAACATTCGACCAGATCACTTCAGTGCCTTCTTCCCGCAGACATTTCATGAGGAAGGGATCACCTTCGAGATTCACATCTTCCACGATGCCAAAAATTCCTTTTTCTGGATTGATGCCACGCAGCGTTCCGTCTTCGCTGATCCAGAGTTGAGCCAGATCATCGCCGATAAAGTCGCTTCCCACCATTGCCGTGGTGGTTTTACCGCAGCCTGAAGGCGCTGCGCCGGCAAAAAAGGTCTTTCGTCCGTTTGGGCCGGTTAAGCCAGTCAGGAACATGTGCTCTGACAGCTCTTTTTCTTTGCCGTAGTACGTTGCAAGATCGACGGCAAAGCGATGATTTCCTTTTTTCAGGAGTAAGGTATTGCCAGCATATGTACAGAACATCGAGAACGTGGTGAGCCAGCTTCGATCCATGTAGATACGGGCATGTTCAATATCTTCAGGACGATTCGGCCCTTCGCTGTGCACGTTCGTAATGACATAGCCTGCGCGTGCAACTTCGGCATCGAAGTCTTCGAAAACAGAGCGATACAGAATGTTACCGGAATGGAGCACGTAGGTTGATGTCGAGATTTCGATCGCCGGCAATGCCGCAGCAGCACCAACCGGACCTCTGCTGTAAAAGCCGATCATCAACGTTTTGCCTTTCCCAATGCCGGGCATGTATGTTTTAATATGCTCCAGAGCCTCGCTTCTGAGCTGTTTTTGGGCCAGGCTGCTGATGTCTTCATCTTCATTAACAATATAAAAAGTTTTATCGATGAGACGGGCCTGGTCCTGGGGCAAATCGAAATGGATGGTGTGATTCGGCATCGCCAGTGCTTTTTCTTCTCCCTTCTCAATGCTCATCTCCCGGATTCTCTGTAGATCGGCCTGGGATCCGGTGTTCACAAAGACCTCATCCGCCTGGACCATGGCAATGGCATTGGCAATCTTGAGCAGCGCTTCTTCAGTTTTAATTTTGCTTAATTTGTCCCTGCTTTCCTGATCGAGTCTTTCTGCAAAAACAGCATTGGCTTCGTCTAATGTTTTCACACCTCCGACTTCGGAAAGAATGTCGATCCCTTTTTTTAACTCTAACATAATTTTCGCTCCTTAATTACAATAGATAACCCGACAGGAATGCCGGGAGCACTCTGTCTTTTAGTCAACGATTGCGCCCAGCAGTAAACGTACAGCACATTGTTGCATCTCTATCCCCTGATGTACAAAAGTCAGGCATTCACATGCCGTATTACAGGGGGTCTCTCTACATACAAAAAGAATTCAGCGAGGACACAGACATCGGCAAGACTGCCAACATCTCCACACACGTATTTTGATATCTAATCAACTCAAGACTGCTCATAAACTGTCAATAAAAAAATGTGCCGTGTTGAGAAAAATGTGTACAGGCGGGGTGTTATACTATACGACTGGAGATGCCGAAGGCGCGCGGTTTTTGTTGAGTTTCCCGCCTGTGCTGTCCCACTCAATGGGCAAGACCGCTTGTTCTCAGGAGACTTGGGGGGATGGCGTCTTCAATGTTGTTGGCATGAATGTAGTTTTTCATAAAGCGCCGTAAGTTTCTGATGGCGTGAAAATAATTCGCCTTTGCCGTACCGACCGAGCATTTTAAAATTTCCGAGACTTCCCGGTGCGACATACCTTCGCAGACTCGCAGCATCACAGTCGCTTTCTGCTTTTCCGGCAGTTTTTCAATCGCTTCATTGACAACATCCTGCAACTCGATTTTATAAAGCGCATCAAGAGTTTCCGATTCCTGCACGGCATGATAACTGGCGAATTCAATATGATGCCGGGTGCTGTGTTTACGCAGATAATTAATACAGGAGTTGGCGGTAATACGATAGAGCCATGTATGAAAACTCGACTTTTTACGGAATGATCCTAAGGCTTCGTACGCTTTGAGAAAAACATCCTGACAGATGTCAGAAGCATCGTCATGGTTGCGAAGCATACGATAGGCAAGAGCATAGATCGATCCACTGTAGCGCTTGACCAATATATCAAAGGCCTCGTGCTGTCCGGCGAGAGTCTGATCGATCAGCTCGAAATCATTCTGTTCGTTAAGTGGAGTCCTGGCAGGAGCGCTCTTTTTCAGTGCAGGATGCCAGTGTTCCTGTGTGTTCCCGTGTTGTTCCTGTGCAAGCGGCTTTCTGGAGAAAAATGGCTCCTGTGGCGCTAAGGTCGAGGAACGGCGTAGTTGCGAGGCAGCGTATTGCACAGTCATGTTGCATACTCCTTTGTAACTTGCGACTTGAGATTGGTAAATGCTTTATTTTTTTACGGTTTGCAATAAACATACCATAAAAGCTGCTTATGGCAGTCTCAGCGTCAGCTATTAAGGAGTGCTTGAGAGAACTCTGCTTTTTACGGTGAGTTGCGCGCATGAGATTTTTTTGACCTGTGATGTAACGTGCCCGGCTCGCAGGGAATAGAGGCGTGAATGGTAGTGATTTTGTAAAGAAAACTCAGGGAATTTCAGGGGGAAACAGGGAATTGTGAGGAATTGGACAGCATATCAATCTATGAAGATCGAGACAAACAAGCCTGTCTTTATTGCGAAGAAGTCTCTATACAGTATAAATCAAAAAAATACTTGTGTCAATCATGTGTTCCATTTAATTTTTTATGAAACAACTTGACAAGAAATCAGCCCTTCCTATCAGAATGTCTTGCTTGTCAAACGTGGTGACGCAAGAAGAGCTGTCTAGCGACTTATGGGCCATAGAAACATTCCCAACGTATGTTCCCGACACGTATCGGGAACCGCTGCATGATGACTGAATACTAATTATTGTGAATAAGGAGATACGTGCTATGCCTATCGGAATTTTAGGGAGAAAGATTGGAATGACCCAAGTGTTCGATGAAAATAATAAGGCCGTGCCCGTGACCGTGATTGAAGCCGGTCCGTGCCCGATCGTGCAGAAAAAGACTGATGAAACCGATCGCTATAATGCGATTCAATTAGGGTTTCTCGATCAAAAGGAACGCCGAGTCAATAAACCCAGAATGGGACATTTTGCAAAGGCAAAAGTTGCGGCAAAGCGTTTTCTGCGGGAAATTCGCCTGGATGCCGAAGAAATTCAGGCCTACGAGGTCGGTCAAGAACTTAACGTCGACTTGTTTGACGCTGGTGAAGCTGTTGATATTACAGGCTATACCAAAGGGCGTGGATTCACCGGAGTCATGAAACGCTGGAATTTCGCCGGAGCGGCAACCCAGACGCATGGTACGCATGAATACTTCCGTCACGGTGGATCCATCGGAGCGGCAGCCTGGCCGTCAAGAGTGTTCAAGGGGCGCAAAATGGCGGGACAGAAAGGAAACGATCGCGTCACGATCCAGAACCTGGAAGTTGTGGGCGTTCGTCCTGAAAAAAATGTGCTGCTGGTGAAAGGTTCAGTCCCCGGGGCTCAGAACGGTCTGTTGATTATCAGAAAGGCGAAGAAAAAACAACAAAAAAAGTCCTGATCTAGTGGACGCTGTCACGACAGGAAGGCCGCTTGCCCCGCCTTCCTGTTTTTTGTTTTTCATGCTCTGTACAGAGCGCCATCGTGCTCTGCGTGAGACTTTATGGGAAGCCGAAACGATTCGAGACAACGCCGCCGTATTTTTTCACATCTCCGCACGTGGGGAGGGTTTGCTCTTGTACTGATCGTGTTCACAGGCTATACCTGTCTTCTGAAAGAGAAAGAGCAACGCGGGCAAGAACTGCGCTGGGGAGAGCTGCAGCACTTGCGGCAGGAGAACCATGCTTTTGCAAACAGGATACACGAACTGGAGCAGCAATGCGCTGCTCCTGCCCGCAACGCAGAAGCCCTGCAAGCCAATCCTTCTGCTGCTCCTGGAAAAGACGGCTCTGAAACAGACCAGGCAACGGAACGCAGTTTTGTGTATGAGGTCAAACGGGGAGACACAATCTGGGATATTGCCGCCATGTATCAGGTGGAAGTCAAGTCTCTCATGCGATGGAACAAGCTGACGCCCCGTTCCCGGATTTTTCCCGGGGACCAACTCACTATCATTCTGGAAGAATAATCCTGTGAAAACACGAATTGGAATGTTCAGCCTGGCCGTTTTTGTGATTGCGGCCGATCAGTTCAGCAAAATGTGGATCGACAGGGTCAAGCCCTTCATTGAAGTAATTCCCGGGTTCTTCAATATCACATATGTGCGCAATCCAGGAGCTGCTTTCGGTATTTTACAGGGACGGCAATATTTATTGGCAATCATCAGTAGTATTGCCGGACTTGTCTTGATCGCAATGCTGCTTCGTGAGGATGAAAAGAAAAAAGTCCTGCTGCTGTCTCTCTCCTTAGTTTTGGGGGGGACAATCGGCAACCTGATTGACCGCTTACGCTTCGGCTATGTCATTGATTTTCTCGATGTTTACGTGAGCTTCGGCCGCGAACATCACTGGCCTTCCTTCAATATTGCTGATTCTGCAATCAGTTGCGGTGTCGTACTCTTAATCTGTGCGATGCTTGTGGATGAATGTGCTTGCAGCAAACAGAAGGTCTCTCCCAGCGATCAAAACACTCCCTGATCCTGAGCTCACAGCGGCGCGCACGTTATCTCAGGATATAAGAAAGCGAGTTCGTGCGCTGCAGAGTGTGAGAAGAATAGTCTTTCATAAAGACTCAGGCAACATACTTCTGACGAAGAATGAACTTCAGAGGAATGCTGCTATATCTGATCCAGTGCCTGAGCCAGATCCTCAATCAGCAGGGCCGGATCTTCGAGGCCGATATGCATGCGAACCACGCTGATGCGCTCCGGATCTGTCGCGCGAGTCACAGCAAAAGGCAAGACCAGACTTTCATAGCCTCCCCAACTGACAGCACGTTTGAAATGCTTTAAGGCATTGGTAAAACGCTCGATCGCCGCAATGTCGCGTGTCGTAAGTTGAACGCTGAATAGGCTTGAGCCGCCACGCATTTGCCGGCAAGCAAGCTCGTATTGCGCGTGCTTCCGATGAAACGGATAGAAAATCGCCTCGATCCGGGGGTGTTTTTGCAGAAACTCAAGGATCTCAGTGCTATTCTGCTGATGCTGACGCATCCTGACCGCAAGAGTGCGCAGTCCCCGCAGCAGCAGCCAGCTTTCAAATGGACCGGGAATCGCCCCAATATTGAGGAACTCGGTCTGAAAAATGTGAGCGATGTCGGCTTCTGAGCCGACCACAACGCCAGCGACCACGTCGCTGTGCCCTCCGAGGTATTTGCTGCAGGAATGCACTACCAGATCGATGCCATGCTCGATCGGATTCTGAAGATACGGCGTGGCCCAAGAGTTGTCGATAACGCTCGTTATCTGATGCTCTCTGGCGATCTGCGCGACTGCCCGGAGATCTTGCAACTGAAAGGAAAATGTGGTCGGGCTTTCGAGATAGAAGAGCTTCGTTTCGGGGCGAAGAGCCTGTTCCCATTCCGTGGGGTCCTGTCCGTCGACAAAGCTCACGTCAACCTGAAACCGTTTCAGATACCTTGTAAACAGCATCTTTGTCCAAGGATAGCAATCTTTCACGCAGACCACATGATCGCCACTTTGCAAAAATGCCGTTACAGCGGCGGCAATGGCGGCTACGCCCGAGGCAAAGAGCTTAGCCTTTTCGCCTCCCTCCAGCGCAGCGAGTTTTTTTTCCACAACTTCAACCGTCGGATTTCTTCCGCGAGTATACAGGTGGACAGCCGCTTCATGCTCTAAGGCATATTTCAATTCCTGAAACGAGTCAAACACAAAGTTCGATGTCTCGTAAATCGGAACGCTGACGGGATTAAAGGCAAACGCTTCTTCGCCGAGTTCATTGAGAATCTGCGATAGTCTTTTTTCGTCCATATTTGACGTCCTCTCTGAGCGTGCGTGATACTGTTACCCTTTTACCGCTCCCTGGGTGAGACCTTGAACAATATACTTTTGTGCAAAGGCAAAAATCAGGACGGTCGGCAGGAGGGCGATCACAGCGCCGGCCGACATTGCTCCCCAATCGATGTCAGCCTTTGCAATAAACGAGTTAAGCCCGACCGGAAGTGTTTTTTTGCTCTCCCGGTCTAAAAATATCATGGCCAGAAATAATTCATTCCAGCAATTGACAAAGGCAAAGCTGAAGGTAGCGGCCAAACCAGGCAGCGTGACGGGCAGGATGATCCGAAACAGGGCTTCAAGCTGGTTGCAACCGTCGATCAGAGCGGCATCTTCGAGGCTGGGGGGAATGCGCTCGAAAAACCCTTTCATCATAATCGCGGCAAAGGGGATCATCATATTCGTATACAGGAGAATAATCACGCCTAAGCTGTTCACCATCCGGAACGGAGCTAAAAGAATGTACAGAGACCCCATCAGCATGAATCCCGGAATCATCTGGGTAAAAAACAGCACAAAGAGGATCAGTCCTTGCCCTCGAAAAGGCTTTCGCGCCATGACATAGCCGCTGAGCGAGGCAATCAGCAGCGCAACTGCCGCTGCCGACAATGCCACCAGAAGGCTGTTGCCCAGATAGCGTCCGAAATTCATCGACTTGAACAGGTAAACGTAATTTTGCATTGTCGGATGATCCGGCCAGTAGGACACCGGGAAGGAATAGGTTTCAGTCGCGTCTTTGATGGATGTGACGAACATCCAGTACAACGGCGAGATTGCCAGAATCAGGAACACGCCCAACGCAGCGATCTTGAGAATACGTAATACCTGTTTGTTCATAACAAGCTGTGAAAAGCCGCCAGGCGATTTAACAATCTCCGACGTTCTGTGCTCCAGTCAGTTTGAGATAGCTTATGGTGTAGACGATAAGAATGACGATAATCACGACTCCGATCGCTGAACCAAGCCCGTAATCGTACACATGATAAAACTTTTCGATCATCAAGGTGGACAGAATATGCGAGTATCCAGCTGGTCCGCCGTTAGTCATGGCAAAGATCACTTCCGGGAAGTTCATGATCCAGATAAAACGAATCAGGGTTGTGCTGATCAGGGTCGGCTTAATATAGGGGACTGTCACTTTCCAGAATTTGGCCGATGCACCTGCGCCGTCGATGTCCGCGACTTCATAAAGCGCCTGCGGAACAGATTGCAGCGCCGCGAGAATCATAATGGCAAAGAACGGGATACCGTACCAGATATTAGCAATAATCGTCGACATCAGCGCATAAGCCGGATCGGAGAGAAAACCGATATTGTGTTCAATAAGCCCAGCCCGGCGCAACAAATCGTTCAGCACCCCGGAACTGCCGTTGAAAATCCAGCGCCAGATTAAGCCGATAATAAAGCCGGACACCGCCCAGGGATAGAACACAAATCCCGTATACAGTCCACGACCTTTAAACGGCTTTCTCAAGAGCAGGGCCAGGGCAAAGCCCAGCACAAATTGAAAAAACAACGATACGACTACCCAGATCACCGTATTTTTCAGCGCCAGCCAAAAAATATCATCAGCGACCATTGTACGGAAGTTCTGAAAATTATTAAAGCCGGTCTCCGAGAGATCAAAAATATTGTACTGTTGAAATGCCATCCAGATTCCCCGAAATGCAGGGAGATAGGTCAAAATCAAAATCGACCCCAGCGTGGGAACCAGCATCAAGGCGATAAAACGCGTATCAGTTGCTCTTCTGCGTTGAAACGGCAAACGTTTCTCCTCTTCGTTCGTCGGACAATACATGAGACCGGAACGGCTCCCACCTCCCTGTTGTCTGAACAGCAGGGAGGTGGGCTGCACCGAGACCAGCTCACGGTGACAGTCTATTCCGCATAGACGTTACGCCAGACATCAGCCCATTTTTTCGCGGCTTCTTCCGGGGTGATTTTCCCTAACAGAAGATTCTGCAAATCGTTTCTGTGAGCTTGGGTAAATGGAGCGTATTCTTTTTTGTCAAAGGGGAGCAGAATAAACACATATTTATCCTGATTGTCGAACATCTCTTTCCAGCCGAGATATGCGCCGGAAGAGAAATAAGGATCGTCCATCGCGGCGTTGCTGATCGGCAGGGTGCCGTTGTGCTTCGAGAACGCCACATTCACTTCTTTTGAGGACAGGAATTTGATCAATTCCCACGCTTCCTGTTGGTGTTCGGAATAGGAGGCAATGCCCCAGCCGGCAAAACCATAATCCAGGTAGACTTTTCCAGACGGACCGACCGGCATCGGCGCGACGGAAAATTTCTTGTCGCCCTCCAGACGCTGTAAGCAAATCGCAACCGTATCCGGATCCTGCCACAGCAGAGGCGTCATCCCCGACACAAAGCCGCTGACTTGTTCATTCCAGCCCCAATTCAAAGAATCTTCAGGCGAACCTTCCTTATACAGAGTCACCCAGTCTTTTAATGCCTGAATCGCTTCAGGCTGATCGAAATACGGCTCTCCGTCAGTCGTCATGTAGCCGACTTCCGGATCGATGTTGTCAAGATACGACATTGCGAACACGTCAGTAAACTTCACTTCCGAGCTGCCTCCCCGGAACGCAAAGCCATAGCTTCCTTTCTCGGCATCGGTCAAATTTTTCGACGTTTCGACGAGTTCAGCCATTGTGGTCGGAAGGGCAATGCCTTTTTCTTCCAGGATGTCTTTCCGATAGAACTGACCTTTAATAAAGAAGCCGTACGGGATGAAATACGGGATGTCGTCAATAATGCTGGACACTTTTTTGCTCAGAGGCAGTAGATCGTCATACGCATCCCAGCCAGGAAGAAGCTTGCTTAAATCCAGCAACTTTGCGTTGTTGACATAACCTTTGACAAAAAAGTCGCGCACCTCAAAGACATCAACTGGTTGATTGGTATTCAACATCAAATTGAGCTTTTGATCAGAGCCTTCATACGGCGGAGACACAAGTTCGACCTTGATATCTGGGTGTGACGCCTCGAATTCATCGAGAAAACCTCTGATGAGCGCCGTTCTCTCAGGACTGGTGATGGTTTCCACCATGGTGAGTTTTACTGTTGCCTCGGCCTGAACGCCCGAAAATACGAAGACACTCATAGCCACGACCATGAATGCAACAGCGAAAAAACTTTTATACTTTGCCATCAGACACTCTCCTTGCAATGACTTGCCATACTACTATAACGTTTATCCTCCCCTCTTCATCGTCAAAGACATGCTGACGTGTCTGGGAGAATTGACGAACGAGTCATGAATCACATGACCTTTCCAGACAGACCTGTCAACAAAAAAAATGGCTACCTGCAAAGAAACTTAGAGGGGAACATCTATATGCCGTGCGAAAAGGCAGCCTCGACAAGATCGTGGGACTGCAACAAGAGCGGATCGGTCGTGTTAGCTAAGATTTAGATTGACATAATTCCGCTCTTCTCGCTTAGACTAGGATAACAACTCAGCATCTCACGCGCCGAAGAGATCTGATCTGAGAACATTCCACTGCTATGAGACGAAAAGATAAAGAAATTTGCGATATTCAACAGATTGAAGCCATTATCACTGCCTCCACAGTCTGCCGTCTGGGACTCTGCCTGCATGGACGCCCTTATGTCGTTCCGCTCAATTTCGGCTATAACGATCGGACAATCTATCTCCATTCTGCACAGAAAGGAAAAAAATTGGACATCCTGAGACAGAACCCCCGGGTTTGTGTGGAATTCGATCTCGGGGACAAAACAGTCTGACGGACTATCGCTGTCCGTCGCGGTGAAAAATCGCGATGGGATTAAACTTGACAAGATGTGAGAGTGACCTTTATTAACGTATGCCTGAGAACCGATCTGCAGGCAGAACGACAACTACAGGCAAAGCATAGACATGGCGTGCTTGCTGTTTGTGCTTTGCAAGACAACGAATATTATGGCGTTAATAGATAAATTTGAAAAAAAATTCCGGAATTTTGGCATTCCGAATGTGACGCTGTATCTGGTCTTCGGGCAGGCGTTTGTGTATGTCATGGCGATCAGCGGACACGAGCAGATCCTCGGGATGATTGAGCTGATTCCCACCCTCGTGCTGCGTGGGGAAGTGTGGCGGTTATTTACGTTTGTCTTTACTCCGAGAGCCAGCCATCCAATTTTTTTATTTTTCGCGCTTTACATTTTTTATCTCATGGGTTCCTCTCTGGAAAATTATTGGGGGACAGCCCGCTATAATGTTTTCCTGCTGATCGGGTATCTCGCCACGACAGCCGTGTCTTTTTTAAGTCCCGACACCCCGGCCTCGGTCACGTTTCTCGCAGGCTCAGTCTTTCTGGCTTTCGCCACGCTGAACCCAGGCTTCCGCCTGATGCTCTTTTTTATGTTTCCGATTGAGATCAGATGGCTGGCCTTACTAACCTGGATATTGTATGCATTGCAATTATTTGCAGGGCCCTGGCCGGTTCGTTTACTTATTATGGCCTCGCTGTGTAATTATCTTGTATTCTTTGCTCGAGACATTGCCCTGCGCATCAGAGCCGGACGTTGGAGGATGGAACGCCAGATACAGGAGGCGGCTCGGCAGAATCAGCCAACCCATCGCTGTATCGCCTGCGGCGTGACCGACAAGGACCATCCTGATATGAGCTTTCGTTATTGTACCAAATGTGCCGGAACGCCCTGCTATTGCCAGGATCATATCAAAAACCACGAACATATCCCCGCGACGGAATCGCGCGCGCAGTAATTCACACGATGTGCCGCGCAACAGTCTCTGAAGCGACAGTCCTGCATATATATATTATGGAAGCAGAGGCTGAGAAAAGATGGAGAGTACTGCCAGACAGTGCGAAACTGTCCGGCAGTCAACAAGGAAAAAGGTCTTAATAGTTTTCGACAAACAGTTCGAAGTAAGCCTGCGGATGAGCGCAAACCGGGCATTTTGGTGGTGCGACGGCAGATTCAAGGATGAATCCGCAACGGCGGCATTTCCAAAACATTTTGCGCTTTTTTTTGAATACCTCGTTGCTTGTGACGTTCTCTAATAATTTGTTATAGCGCATTTCGTGTTTTTTCTCGACATCAGCGATACGGGTGAAGGTTTTGGCAATAGCTGGAAATCCTTCTTCTTCAGCATCTTTTGCAAAAGCAGGATAAATTTCTGTCCATTCAGCGTGTTCACCTTCAGCAGCAGCCGTCAGGTTCTCCTTCGTCCCTGCCAGGGCAACAGGATAATCCGCGCCATTGATTATGACTGTGTCCTTCCCGAGATTTTTCACGAGCTGATCGAAATACAAGCGGGCATGCATCTCTTCATTATAGGCAGTCTCCCGGAAGATCTCCCCAATTTGCTCGAAGCCTTCCTCTACGGCTTGTTCTGCGTAGTAGGTGTAGCGGCCGCGAGCCTGCGACTCACCGGCAAAAGCTTTCATCAGATTTTCTGCTGTTTTTGAGCCTTTGAATGCTGTCACGTCAATTCTCCTTTAAACGCTTCAGTGATGGATTGTAATGTTGCCTCATCAGGAATATACTGAAGACGAATATTCTTCATCATATTGAAACCACAGTCTTTCAGTACATCCTCGACCAAACCGACGCTCTGGCCGCTCCATCCATACGAACCGAACGCCAGTCCGATTCTGTTTTTAGGCGCCAACCCTTTGAAATAGGTCAAAAATGCCCCCACAGTGGGAAGCATATTGTTATTCAGCGTCGGCGACCCCACACAAATATATTTGGCCGTCATCACTTCGGTCATGATGTCGGAGATGTGATTATACTGTAGGTTGAACATACTTGTGTGAATACGTTTTTCTTCAAACGCCTGCTGAATCGAATAGGCAATCTTCTCCGTCGACCCCCACATCGTATCGTAAATAATTACCGCCTTTTCGTCGGTGTCGTTGGCTGACCATTTTGCGTACTGTTCGAGGACAGTTGAAATATGCGAACGCCAGACGATTCCATGGCTGGGGCAAATCGTCTCAATTTCCAGACCGCTGAGCGCTTTCAAGGCTCTCTGCACTTGCGGTCCAAAGGGCATTACAATGTTGGCATAATATTTCCGGGCCTCTTCCAGCACAATGTGCAGGGGATATTCATCGTCGAAACGTTCTGAACTGGCAATGTGCTGCCCAAAGGAATCGTTCGACAGTAAAATTTTTTCTTCAGGAATATACGTGACCATGTTATCCGGCCAATGCACCATCGGAGTCTGTACAAATGACAGACTGCGCTTGCCGAGATTCAGCGTATCACCTGTCTTGACCACCTTGAAGCCCAAATCCTGTTTATAATGAGCAGTCAGACCGTCGCGTCCTTTAGGCGACGTGATCACCGTCGCGTCCTTTGCGATCTCTTTTACCATCGGAAGGCTTCCGGAGTGGTCCATTTCCACGTGATTTGATACGATATAATCAATTTTCGACGGATCGACAACATCGGAAATACGCTTCAGTAATTCGTCACACAGATAATATTTTACAGAATCGACGAGCGTAATTTTTTCGTCAACAATGAGATACGCATTATACGTCGAGCCCCGCTGGGTCAAATAACCGTGAAAATTGCGTAAATTCCAGTCAATACCGCCAACCCAATAAATATCTTTTTTAATTTCAACAGCTTTCATCATTTTTCTCCTTGATATGTAATTCCTGATGATCGCACCTGATGAAAAATGCGTTATACCACCCTTCTGGATTTCAGCCTTTACATTGTTCGCAAATGCCTTCCAGACGCACTGTAACCGTCAGAATTGTATGAGCATTCCTGAGCTCTTCAGGAACATCGAGCGTGTTATAGCTCTCGTCATACACATCGAAAATCTTTTTACAGCTCAAACACTGGAAATGATGGTGCTTTGACAGGTTTCCATCATAGCGCCTGGGAGTTCCAGTTCCTTCAACAACACTTGCCAGCCCGATTTCACTGAACGTCGCCAGCGTTCGGTTGACCGTATCAAATGAAATCGTGGGGAATTGTTTTTTGACCTGCTGATACACCATATCCGTCGAAGGATGTTCTTCGCTGTCGATCAACTCGTTATAGATGACCAAACGCTGTGGAGTCAATTTAATTTTAGAGTGTTTACAAATATCTTTAAAATGAGCAAGTTTTTTTTCTTTACTTTTATCAGGAGAATGATGCATATTAACCTCGTCTGTATTCTGTATGTAGTAAAAGTTATTTATTACTACATAAGAATCATTATTATTTGTCAAGTGTTTTCTTTAATAAAACACTCTTCCCAGCAGTCCGGCCTGAAGAGCGCTTTTCAGAAAAGCTGTCAGGGCAGGAGAACGTTGACTCGTGTGTAATGTTACGGACACGCTTGCAGTAAAAGGAGGGATTTTTATGAACAAACACACTATCATTTACCGCCGAACAGGGCAGTGGGCCGTTTTACTGCTTGTACTGTCGCTGCTTGCAGCAGCCTGCGCAACAGTACCGATCACCGGCAGAAGCCAGTTACGGATCATCCCGGATTCTGAGATGCTCGCAATGAGTTTTCAGCAGTACGATGAATTTTTACAGGAACATACTTTGAGCCGCGATTCCCGTGACACCCAGCTTGTCCAGAGGGTGGGCAACAACATTGCTCATGCCGTAGAACAGTTTTTCCGCGAAAACAATATGGAGGAGGAAATTCAGAATTATTCCTGGGAATTCAATCTGGTGGAAAGCGACGAAATCAACGCCTGGTGTATGCCGGGCGGCAAGGTCGTGGTGTATACCGGCATTTTACCTTCCACACAAGATGAAACCGGATTGGCTGTCGTTATGGGACATGAGATCGCACACGCGATTGCAAAGCACGGCGCAGAGCGCATGAGTCAAGGTCTGCTGGTTGAGCTGGGAGGGGCAGCGCTTTCCGCGGCGCTTCAGCAGTATCCGACCCGGACTCAGGAATTGTGGATGACCGCTTTCGGAATCGGGGCGCAGCTCGGTGTCATGCTGCCTTACAGCCGCACCCAGGAAACCGAAGCCGATCGTCTGGGGCTGATTTTTATGACGATGGCCGGCTACGATCCCCACCAAGCCATTGATTTTTGGGAGCGAATGTCTCACGCCGGCGGAGCAAAACCGCCCGAAATCATCAGCACCCATCCTTCCGATACGACCCGCATCCGTAATATTGAACATTTTCTGCCAGAAGCATTGAGTTACTCACGATGAGATGAGCCACTGGAGTGTTGGAACCCTGTATTCTTGTCCAACACTCCGCACTTCCAGCGCCTTATAGGGCCTGTTCCAGAATTCTGCTGAGTTCTTCAGGCGTCAAGACAATCGGGTTGCCTTGCATGCTGCTGGCTCTCGCAGCGTTTTCCACCAAAAGCGGGATATCCTTTTGCGTCATGCCATATTCCGACAGGGCTGGAATGTGAAGGGCATCACACAAATGCTGCACCCACGTGACTCCATCCGCCGATGTGGCGGAGGCATCACCAGTGAGAATCCGTGCGACGTCATCGTAACGATGCAAAACCGGACTCTCAGGGTCGCGCGTCTGTAATGCCCGAACATTAGCTTCCATGACAAAAGGCAGCAAACGAGCGCAGACAACGCCATGCGGTACAGGAAACATTCCGCCCGCAGGCCCGGCAAAACCATGCACTGCGCCGAGTTTCGCGTTTGCCACTGCCAGTCCGCCGAACAGACTGGCAAGACACATATCTTCACGCGCGCTGAGGTCCCCGCCGTCTTCGCACGCTCGTCGCAATGAACGGGCGGTTCTCGCCATCGCCTCACGACACGTCGTATCGGTCATCGGATTCGCCTTATTGGACACATAACCTTCCAACGCCTGCGTAAAGGCATCCAGACCAGTTCCGGCAGTGATGCCTGGCGGCAGGGAACAGGTCAATTCCGGATCGATCAGTGCGACTTTCGGCAGCAACAACGGGCTGCGCATACTGACCTTGACCCGGCGTTCCGTTGATTTTAACACAGCGTTCCGGGTGACTTCCGTCCCTGGTCCAGCAGTGGTGGGAATGGCGAGAAAAGGGGCAGCGGCTTTTTGTAGCGTCCGGCCTTGTCCGATCACCTCCAGATAATCAAGAACCTGGCCACCATTGGTCAACAGCCCGGCAATTGCTTTCCCGGCATCCAAAGGACTGCCGCCGCCAAAGCTGATGACCATTTGACAGCCGAAATCGTGCGCCCTCTTCCTTCCCTCTTCAACAATTTCGATCGTGGGTTCGGCAGAGACGGAAAAATGCTCATAACGCACAGCGTTGGCTTCAAGACTCTCGAACAAAGGGGCGGCACGCCCGACATGGCTGCCGGTAACGACCAGCGCGTCAGTTCCATATTCAGCAGCAATCTCTCCAGCCCGGACAACGCTGCCGGGACCAAAAACAATACGGTTTGCAGTGGCAAATTCAAATTGCATGAGGGGCCCCCCAGTTTTCATCATTCTTGGCATGTACGTGCAGGTAAACGGCTAACATACGAGATCCTCCTGTATCAAATTGAGATTCACGCCAGGCACGTTCAGACAATACTGATACTGTGCTGATACGCTGTCAGTCAGCAAGATTGGCTGTCAAGAAAAATAGCGCTCCGGCTCGTACGCTGTTCTTGAGCTATGACGATGAATATAGCACAGCCGGCAGCATCCTGAAAAAACAGCGAGCCTGGCACTAATCCGGCGGTCGATAGGTCGGAGCGCGTAGCGGTCTGACCTATCACTCGTCTACAAGGAATTGCTGGAATTCCTTTTCACTGATCAGCTCGATTCCGAGCTGCTGCGCTTTGTCCAATTTTGAGCCGGGATTCTGTCCACACAGGAGGTAATCAGTGTTCCGTCCGACATTGGGGACAACTCGTCCTCCTGCGCGTTCGATCAGTGCTGTGGCCTCAGCGCGGGTATACGTCTCCAACGTCCCTGTCAGCACAAAAATTTTTCCGGCCAGACGCTGCGATGCGGCATCTGCTTCGACGACTTCAACTCCGGCGTCAAACAGTTTCCGAAGCAACTGTACGCTGTCCTCGGAACGGAAAAAATCACAGATGCTTTCTGCCGTGTCCGCGCCGATGCCATGAATGCTGCGCAGTTCGTCTTCCGTGGCAAGACGTAATCTGTCGAAACGTTTGAAATGTGCAGCCAGGACATGCGCACTTTGTTTCCCCACATGCGGAATGCTGAGCGCGTAAATCATGCGCTGTAGCGTCGGAGTTTTAGCGGCCGCAACGGCGTCGACAATCTTTCGTGCTTTCTTTTCGGCAATTCCTTCGAGAGGCACGAGATTTTCTACAGTCAAGCAATACAAATCACCAGCGTCTCGAACAAGTTTTTCGGCGATAAGCAGCTCGATGAGTTTTGGACCGACACCGCTGATATTCATCGCGTCACGCGAGACAAAATGTTCGATACGTCCGCTTTGCCTGGCCGGGCAAAGCGGATTGCCGCAATAGGCAGCCGCCTCCCCCTCAACTCGAATGATCGGGCTGCCGCAAACCGGGCAATTTTCAGGAAATTCAAATACTTTCTCTGCGCCCGTGCGCTTCGAACGGATCGCTTTGACGACTTTTGGAATGACATCTCCGGCTCGCTCCACCAAGACCGTGTCTCCGATCCGAATATCCCTGCGCTCGATCGCATCCTGATTGTGCAACGTGGCCCGACTGACACTCACACTACCGATTTCAACAGCTTCGAGGATAGCTACCGGTGTCAGCACACCACTTCGCCCGACCTGAATGTGAATATCTTTCAGAAGCGTCGTGGCCTGCCTGGGAGGAAATTTCCAGGCGATCGCCCAACGTGGACTGTCGGCAAGATTTCCCAACTCTTCCTGCACATGCAGATTATTCACTTTTATCACCGCTCCGTCAATCTCGTAAGGTAATGTATCCCGCTTGGCTGCTAACGCCTCAAACTGCGCGATCGCCTCATCAATCCCCAGACAGCGCTGGTTCAGTGGATTTACACGCAGGCCGAGCCTCTTAAAATAGTCCAGGCGCTCCCAATGAGTCTCAAACACAGGACCTTCAATCGCTCCTGCTCCGTAGAAAAAGACGTTGAGTCGACGTTCAGCGCTAATGAGCGGATCTTTCTGGCGCAGCGATCCGGCGGCAGAATTGCGCGGATTTGCAAAAAGTTCTTCGCCCCTCCGGGAACGCTCCTCGTTCAAGGCCTCAAAAGCAGTTTTCTCCATATAGACTTCGCCTCGCGCCTCCATGAGTTCCGGGACGACTTCATTGTCCTGGATCAGGAGTTTAAGAGGCACGGCAGAGATCGTGCGCAGATTGGGAGTCACATTTTCACCGTTCAGACCATCGCCCCGTGTAGCACCAAGAACCAGGCCGCCACGTTTATACACAGCTTCTATTGCCACCCCGTCGACCTTCGGTTCAAAAACATATTCGATGTCAACGTCAAGGCGCAGTAATTCTTTGAGACGACGGTCGAAGTCCCGTATCTCTCTCTCATTCCGCACACTCTGCAGACTCAGCATGGGAATGCGGCGGGTGACAACTTCAAAATCGGAAGAAAGCGTCACCGCAAGGCGCTGCGTTGGTGAATCCGGCGTCACAAGATCGGGATGCGCCGCCTCCAGGTCCCGCAGGCGCTGGATCAAGCGATCGTATTCAGCATCGGAAATTTCAGGATTATTCTCAACGTAATACAGCTTGTTGTGGTAGCGAATTTCTTCGCGAAGCGCTTCGAGTTCCCGAACAAGCTCGTCCCTGACTGACACAGGCTGAACAAAGGCAAACGACGGAGACAGCAAGACCAGTACAAGAGAAATCAGCACAACATTTCGGATCATCATACACCTCCTGGAAAAGTTCTCAGTGCCCCAATCTTCCACGCATCGACACTGTGAAGTTGCATATCAAGATCGCACGGACTGCATGTCGTCAAGACTTCTATTGTACCGTCATAGAACACGGATTGACAGTTTTGTCAAGCAAGCGGCCCGAGACCTGCGATCCCACACGCTTTTTTCTTGACATATCTGTCTTCATCAGCATTTCTTTCTGCGGACAGTGGTAGAAGTTTCAGCACGTGAACGACGTTGCCTCGTGTCAAGGAAGCGCCTGCGCAACGACTGGCATGAATATATGAATAGAGCAGCCCCCTCAGTGTCGTTTTATACCCTCGGATGTCGCCTTAATCAGGCTGAAACTGCTATTTTGAGCGAAAGCTTTCGGGAACGTAATTATATTATCAAAGATTTTGGAGAACAGACAGACGTCTGTGTCATCAATACCTGTTCCGTGACAGGACAGAGCGAGGCTCGTTGCCGCAACACGATTCGCAGTCTTCTGCGCAGACATCCTGCCACCTTTGTTATTGTGGCAGGGTGCTACGCTCAGGTTGGACTGGAGGTCTTGCGTGCGATTCAGGGAATCGATATGATCGTCGGGACCGAACACAAATTTAAAATTTCAGAGTTGCTCGAGACACTAGCTCTGTCTGCAAACAAAGAACACGTATTTCCTAAACAGCAGACTGCACTCATCTTCCATTCCGGGCAGATTTCACACAATGATTTTACCATTAACACTGTAGGGAACTTTACAAAACACACTCGCGCAAATATCAAAATTCAAGACGGCTGTAATTTTTTCTGTTCCTATTGTATTGTGCCTCACAGCAGAGGCCCGAGTCGCAGCCGAAAGCTCGATGACATTCGCAGAGAAGCCCTGGAGCTTGCCAGACGCGGTCACCGGGAACTTGTTATCACCGGAGTGAATATCGGGATGTACGCTTCCGACGGGACCGATTTTCTCGATGTTCTGAAGCTTCTTGAAGATATTGACGGGATAGAGCGCATCCGTATCACCTCGATCGAACCGATGACAATCCCGGAGGGGATCATTGATTATATGTCGAGGTCGCAGAAACTCTGCCGCTTCTTTCATATTCCTGTACAAAGCGGCGACGATCGCATTCTGAAACGTATGAACCGGCGCTACAGCCGCCGTATTTTCTCGGACTTCGTACTGAGTCTGAATGACGCCGTAGCCGATGTACATATCGGCACTGACATCATTGTGGGATTTCCGGGTGAAGGGCCGCAGGAATTTGAACATTCCCGCCGGCTTCTGGAAGAGCTTCCATTAAACTACGCTCATGTTTTCAGTTTTTCTGCTCGAAAAGGCACCCCGGCAGCCGATTTTCCGGCTGCAGTTTCTCCCTCGGAGATTAAACAACGCAGCCAGATCCTTCGCAAGCTGTCACACCAGAAGCGGCAGAGCTTTTACAGCCGTTATATCGGGAAAAGCGTCAGAGTTCTCTTTGAACAGAGAGAAAAAAACGGCCTTTTTACGGGCTACACTGAGAACTACATCAAGGTTGGAGTGAAGACAGACAAAAATCTCTCAAACTCATTCCATGATGTACGTGTAACGCATGTGAGTGAAAAAAATCTCGCCGAAGGCCTTCTGCTATGAATTCAAATACATGCAATACCCCCACAGAGAGGCTATGCAGCAGACAAATCGGGAATTTCACGAAGTTGAAAAATCGTCGTTCCCACAGAAGCAGCCTTTGCTGCTGTCGCTGCTACAATGACGTTCTGCGCCGTAAATGACGTTCTCCGAAACGAAAGATCATGACAATCAAAGGACAGCAGAGCATATTATAGATGCTTTCATAAACGAGGATGCGTTTCCATTCCGGGGTAAAATCCTGATACAAGCCAACGCAGAGAAGGACGTCCAGAACAGTTCCCAATCCGACGCAGATAACCGGTACAACAAAACTCTGAGTATACAAATGCTTACCAAGCAATCCGCCCAGGAAGCCGGAAATGGTCTTTGACAAGGCATTTACGCCACTCAGCGAGATTCCGGAATAGACATCTTCAAACAAGCCGAAGGAAAAGCCGCTCAGGCATCCCGGGTTCGGCCCTTCGATCAAGCCGAGATAGACAACGATAATCAGCACGAGATCCGGCTTGACTCCATGGATTGTGAAAAAATTCAGCAGCGTTGTCTGAGCAATCATCGCGCCGAGAAACACAATCAAGCTAAACGCAAAATACATCCTGTTTTTTCCTATTGCGCAGCATCGACTTCGTCCCGACGGACGATCAAAACTTCCTCAAGCTTAGAGAAATCGACACTGGGACTCACTTCGATCTGCTGGAACAGTCCAGAATTCTGCTTCAGTGCTTTTGAAACAGTCCCGATAATAAGTCCTTTCGGAAAGATCCCTCCCAAGCCGGAGGAGATGACAATCTCTTCTTCCCTGGTATAGCGGAAAATTACTTGCCCGTATTGTGCTACAGCGCTGGGACCGATCGTACGTTCGAGAGTAGACAGGAATTCTTCTTCCGAGGCAGCGTGCTGATTTTGTAATGTATACAGGTCTGAAAGTATTCCGGCCCGGGCGTTCTGCAAGATAACGTCCTTATACCAATCTGCCTGTTCCGCTCCAAGAGCGGACGTCAGAGCGCGGACAAAATGCTGCTGATTTTCATAGGGGATATCTCGGATCTGCTCCAGAATAATAAGAATATCAGGAGGAAGAAAATTGTCTTCCAGTTTTTTCAAGCTCTCTTCTGTGAGAACATAGCCCGGAAGCCCCTCCTCCGCCAATTTATTCAGCGCATGCGCCGTAACATGAAAGATCGTTCCCTGCCGGATATCAGAACGCCGATTTACATATTTCATGGTATAGGCATCCTGACGCGACAGGCCTCCGACAATGCCCTGATCGCGGGTGCGCTGAATCAGGGCGGCCACATTACAGTTCGGATCGATCAGCAGCAAAACTTTTGAAGATTTTGCTGAAACACCGACAGTCACCCCGACAATTCCGTCCTGGGTAATCACCGGCCAGCTTTCCTTCACACCATGTTCAGCGCCGCGATTCACAATAACCGTGTTGAATTTATTGGTCGCATCATGACCAATCACGCTCGCAAGAATCGAAGAAAATTTACGCTCTTTCAGCAAGCCCAAACTCCCTTTCAAGCGCTCATAGGCCAACGCGTTTTCGGCATAGCGATTTTTTTCTGCCCGCAATCGTTTAATTTCTTCCTGCAGGCGTTCATTTTCCTCTGAAAGCTTGACCAGGGCAATGTAACGTTCCCAGAAATCGTGCCCAGAGCTTACTGCCGACGAGACGATGCGCTGGAACGGCTGTAATGCCAGCAACAATCCGCGCTCAATGATATTTGTTGATTCCGGAAGCGCGTCTTCCACAGGCTGATTCAGTGAAAGCAGCGCCAACGAAATCAGCAAAAAAATAACAAATAACGACACATGACGGTAACGCGTCAAAAAGTTCAACATAGCATGTCCATGACTATCCGGAACGCAGACAACGAAGCGTCCTGCAGACCAGGCAGAGCGCGCTAACCAACCACGACCTTACTCAATAAAGTCGGCATACTGATAAGTTTTCCTGCGCCAAGCGCGACCGACATCAGCGGGTCATCACTTAAGGTGACCGGCAAACCAGTTTCTTCGCGCAAACGTAAGTCAAAGTTCTTCAGCAGCGAACCGCCTCCAGTCAGCACAATCCCACGATCTGCAATGTCAGATGACAATTCAGGAGGAGTCCGTTCCAGGGCGGTAAGGACAGCATTAATGACCGACTCTATAATCTCCTCCAGAGATTCCCGAACTTCCTCACTCCCGATCGACAGCGTCTTCGGAATGCCTTCAACCAGATCACGGCCTTTAATATCGACATAGTGTTCCTCTGGGAGGGCATGGGCGGACCCGACTGCGATCTTAATATACTCAGCCGTCTGTTCACCGATCAGCAGGTTGTACTTACGTTTAATAAACTGAATAATGGCATTATCCATCGCATTTCCTCCAACGCGAATGGACTTGCTGTACACAATCCCCGACAGTGACATCACCGTCACCTCAGTTGTTCCTCCGCCAATATCGATCACCATATTTCCGGAAGGCTCTTCAATCGGCAGTCCGACACCAAGCGCCGCAGCAATCGCCTCATCGACCAGGGAAACATGCGAAGCGCCCGAGGAAATCGCCGAATCTCTAACCGCCTTTTTTTCCACCTCGGTAATCCCCGAAGGAATACACACAATGATTTTCGGACGCACGAAGCGTCTGTTTAAGGCCGTTTTAATGACATGGCGTAAGAGTGCTTCAGTGACTTTAAAATCAGCGATGACGCCGTCTTCCATGGGGCGGATCGCTTCGATGTGTTCCGGCGTCCGTCCCAGCATCTTCTTCGCCGCTGTCCCCAAAGCGAGGGTCTCCCGCGTTTTGGCTTGAAGCGCGACAATTGACGGTTCGTTCAAAACAATGCCTTTACCCTGAACGTAGACCACGGTATTCGCAGTCCCAAGGTCAATGGCAAGTTCACTTGTAAACAGCCCCAGTGAGGGAAAACGCATAATGTTATATCCTCTTTAATCACACATGACTTGTCATGATAATAAGAGATGCAGACCTCTTTTCAATCTGAGAGAAGTCCTTCTATGGACGGGGATGACTGCCGATGCGCCAGATCATCTCTGTCAAGGCGGGCATCTTCATTCCTCATTTCGCTGATGAAACGAGGATAGTCCATAAAGCGCACGGTGGCAACAATAAAATATAACGATGTGTTTTAAACAAGAAAATAATCTGCATTTTTCGAAATTTTCTTAAAAAACAAGATCAGCAGAAAAAAATGTTGCCAAGTTTACAGGATGTAAATACGCTGCTCTGAAATTGATGCGAGCCATTGCAACTGCAGGCGGAATATTTCAGCGAATCTTGTGTGTGACCTATTTTTCAGGAATGGAGGGTGTGGTATATGCTTCAAACGATGAGAGAGAATGTCAAATCTCTAAAAATTTTCCTGTGGCTGGTTATCGCCGCATTTATCGGAACGATCTTTTTTGTCTGGGGGCAAGGAAGCAGCCAGGGGAGAGCCAGAAGCCGAAATACTGTCGCCTGGGTCAACGGTACAGCAATTTCTTACTCAAGCCTTGAAAGCAGTTTTCGGAATATTTATGGGTTTTATAAGCAGATGTATGGAAACAAGCTCACCCCGGAATTGATGAAAAGTTTACAATTGGAGCAGGCTGCGCTGAAACAACTGACGCAAGATACCCTGTTGGCCCAGGCCGCAAAACGCTATAAGCTGAACGTGTCTGAAACAGAGCTTGTCGAGACGATTCATAATATGCCGCAATTTCAAACCGAGGGGAAATTCGATCCCGCTCTGTATACTTCAACGCTGGAACGGTCTCGCATGAAAGCGCATGACTTTGAAGCCCAGATCGAACAAAGCCTTTTAGTCAAAAAAATCATGTACATGATCCAACAAGGGGTCCGGATCAGCGATCAGGAAGTCTTTCAAGATTATCAAGCTCAGAACGAAACCGTAGAAGTCGAGGGCTTGCTGGTCAAGGCCGACGATTTTAAGGAAGATGTTGAGTTCACTGATGAAGAACTTCAGAGCTATTATGACGCGCATCGGGAAGAATTCACGACTCCTCCTCGTGTAAAAATCCGCTATCTTCATTACGATCCGCAGGTCTTGAAAGCCGGCATCACTCCAACAGAAGAAGAAATCCGCGCGTATTATGATGCCAACGAAGCGGAATTCAACAAAGGCAAAGAAGTCGAAGCGCGGCACATTCTACTCCGTACGCCGTCTGATGCTGATGAAGATACCCTGGCACGTGTGAAGGCGAAAGCTGAAGAGCTCCTCACGCAATTACACGAGGGGGCGGATTTTGCGGAACTCGCGAAAGAATATTCTGAAGATCCTGGCAGCGCTTCTGAAGGCGGAGACCTCGGATTCTTCACCAAAGGACGTATGGTGCCTGAGTTTGAGGAAGCAGCGTTCGCTCTGGCCGAGAATGAGATCAGCGAGCCTGTCAAAACACAATTTGGCTATCATATTATCCAGGTCAGAAAAATTCGTGAAGAGGCCGACCCCTATGCCAAAGCCAGAGATGAAATTACGGAACGTCTCAAACTGGCCGAAGCAAAAGAGCTTGCCTCAGAACAGGCGGAATTTGGATACGAAGATGTATTGGACAGCGGCAATTTGGAAGAGCTGGCGTCAAAGGACGGGCTTGAGGTCAAAGTCAGCGATTTCTTTGCCCAAGGTGAGCCGATTGACGGCGAGACAGGGGTTGTGCCGCAGCTTCAGCAGGTCGCGTTCACATTAAACGATGAGCAAACTTTCAGCGAGCCGATCGAGACTCCGCACGGGTACTACTTAATCGAATTTCTGGAACTCAAAGAGCCTTCTATCCCGGAATTGGCAGAGATCAGGGATGACGCGATCGAAGCGTTCCGTCAGGAGAAAGGAAAAGAGCTGGCAAAAGCCGAGAGCGAAAAAATCCAGCAAGCGTTACTGTCTGGAAGCGAATGGGAAACTCTGGCCGAACAGGAACGCGTCGAAAGCATCACGCCGCGCCCTTTTAACCGCCGACAAAAGTATATCGCCGAAGCCCGGGAAAATGCGGAAGAATTTACCAAGACCGCATTTGCGCTGCAGGACGATAGTCCTAGCGAGATTCTTGAACTCGGCAGCGACTATTGCATCATTCGCGTGATAAGACGTCAGGGGATTGATCCGGAGGTCTTCGAGGCTGAAAAAGACACGCTGAAGCAGCGCCTCTTACAGCAGAAACAACGTGCTGCACTTCGCGAATATATCGACGAGCTGGAGCAGAAGGCCGAGATTACATACACTGAAGGGCTGTTTTCATCATAAATCAGTCCACGCGCTGCGAGACAGGACAAAAGAAAAAAGCCGTCAGAGAGGCATCTGACGGCTTTTTTTCTACCCTGCTCATCACAACAACTTATCTTGAGAAAGGCGGATAATATTCATACGAATGACATTCCCCAGCTTTTTGGGATCGAGCAACACACCAGTTTTCTGTTCGAGATCTTTGAACGTCATGTCTTTTGCCTCTTTTTCAGCCTGCTCGAAGATATACGAGCGGGTTAAGTCAACACGGTTCATGCTCTGATAAAAGGGGCTTTTCCCATTCAAAAAATGGAACTTCTCAGGATCGCTTTCTTTATATTTATAATAGCGGCCGGCTTCGTCAAAAATCATCTTATACATCACCATCAACATATACCAGATCACTTGTTCTTCTTCACTCATTTTATCGGCTCGCTCTTGTGTGCTGACGTCGACATGAATTGCTTTTTGTATAAACGCGTCACTGATAATCTCTTTTTGCTTCAACAGTTTGTAAATAACCTGCATTGCAAGGTATACAGAACCTTTTTTCATGTTGTCACTCAAGCTGTATAAACGATAGCTTTTTTACCCTGAACCATGTGGGTTAGAATAAAAAATACCGATCGAAGCTCTCTCTCCGTGTTAGTAGAGTTCCCGTTCGATAAACGGAATGATTTTATTGAGTTGTAAGCGTGTCAAGCCCCAATTCAATTCTGAAGCTTCCAGAATGATCGTCACAAGATATTGAGCGCCAACAGCTTTAATGATAAATCCGTATCGACCGGACAAAAAATAGGCCTCCAGCGGATTATCAGCATGCAGACTCTGAGCGGCCTTTTTAATTGCTCCCATCACCGAGGCCATTTCAGCGTCGGCGATCACGATTTCGAAGTCAGGATCACTTGAAAAAGAGGCGATTCCGATCCCGTCATATCCTGAAATGCTCCCAGCAATCCCGCCGGGAACTTCCATCACCAGATTCCGCAAATGCCCTTCAAAATCGGCTTCATCGCCAGGCTTATTCTCTGGAGCATTGACCGAAGGAACGCTTCCCATTTCCATCCCGCTGCTATTTTCCATCTGCCTCATCTGCTCTTCAAGGCTTTTGCCCTCACCCGGAAGAGGAGCTGTCGGCGGCACAGCGCCGCTCTCCAGCATCCGCATCTGTTCCTCAATGCTCATCATGTCACCGCCTGTCGGAAGAGACGGCGCGTGGTCGGTGTCAGCGGCCTCAACAATACCTTCCACTTCAGTATCGTCGACTTCCATAGTCTCTTCTTCCTCATCGAAATCCATCTCATCATCTTCTTCGGGGGGCAAACCGGCATGGATTCGACGAAGCGCACGTTTCAAAATTTTACCAGTCACATTCTTTGGGATTTCATCGACAACCTCGATGACCCGGGGCACTTTATATGCTCCTAAATTCTGACGGCAGAAGTCCAAAATATCTTTTTCATCGATCGAAGCCCCAAGTTTCGGGGCGATAAATGCCTTTGGAACTTCCCCCCGAATCTGATCTTCAACGCCGATCACCCCAGCGTCATCAACGGCCGGATGCTGTGTCAAGACATTCTCGATCTCCTTTGGATAGACGTTCTCGCCGCCGACGATAATCATATCTTTTTTACGATCAGCGATAAAGACAAAACCATCATCATCCATATATCCGAGATCGCCAGTCAGGAACCAGCGCTGTCGGGTATGCTGCAAAATTTCATCTTTATACTTGTTCAATTTCTCCCGTCCAATCTTCTTGCCCAGCGTGGACAGAAAGAAATTTTCATTGCTGAAACGCTTGTTTTTATACGCAGACACGGCAGCCATCACATCATCAGGGACGCCATCTTTCCGAATCTTTTTCAGCGCCTCCTCATGGATAACAACCCCCTCTTCTCCTCGGATGCAGGCTTTGGTGGCCTCTTCATCGTTATAATAACCAATCATCACATTCGGGCCACTGACGGAAATTTCGCCGACCGTATTACGAGGAAGCTCATCACCTTTCATATCAACAATTTTCCAGGAAACCCGGTCGGCAGCTTTCCCGATCGATCCGATCTTGCGATGTCCAAGAGGATTTACAGAGACCAGAGGCGCACACTCTGACAGGCCGTACCCTTCGTAGATTTTTGCCGGGAATTTTGATTCAAACTTCTCGGCAATCGCTGTCGTAAGAGGAGCCCCCCCACAGTAACCCAGACGAAACTTACTGACATTATAGCGTTCAAGCTTCGGCATATTTGCCAAGACTGCAAACATTGTCGGAACCCCAACAAAAATCGTCACCTGCCAGTCGCTGAAGCCTTTCAGAACGGGCTGGGGCAAGAACGTCTCCAGCAGGACATTAGTCATACCGGCAAAAATCGGCACCATCACGCAAGCTGTCATCGCCAGAGTATGAAACATCGGAAGACAACACAACGGGACATCATTTCGGCTGGCATTTACAGCTTTACCGATGGCAACGGTACTACTGAGAATATTGACATGCGAAAGCACCGCTCCTTTCGGTAAACCAGTAGTTCCAGACGAATAATAAATGGCGGCGGGCGCAGAAAGGGCGACTTTCGGCTTCAAGTTAGAATCATCATGAGCTTCCATCAAGGGGAAAAAAGGTATCAACTCTTCTTCTTCCGGCTCAAGATCCACAGTCAGAATATATTCGACCTTTGGGAGCTGCGGTTTCAGCATTGCCAGTAACTCATCGTAGGGAGACGCCGCAATAATGACTTTTGTATCGGAATTATTGATCACATACGTCAGTTCTCTGCCGCTTAACAAACCGTTCAATGCCACAAAGACGGCTCCTGCCTTCAGGGCCGCAAACACCCCCATCACAAATTCAGGGCAATTCGGCATCAGCACCCCCACTTTATCGCCCTCCCCTATCCCAAGGGCATTGAGCGCCCGGCCAAGACGATTAGCATCTGCATTCAATTCTCGGTAATCGACCTGTTGATCTTTAAACACAAGAGCAATTTTATCGGGGTATTTTTCCGCACTCCGTTCCAGCATTTCCCCCAGTGTCATAACAACATTCCTCCCTAAATGTTCACTGTGACGACCCTCTCATACGAGGATCGAAAGTAGCTATGGGCGTTCTTGGACAGTGCCTGATGAGAAAACCGCCATTCGGCAAGAATATCACAAGAACCAGAGACTCGCAGCTTAAAAAAAATTGCAAGGAAAAAATTTTGATAATTATCCGCGCAGCCCCAGTCACGGGCCGACCTGAAAGAACTATTGCTTCAAGAGCTCTATGGTTTTTCGAATATTTTTCACTTCACGGCGTCCGGCCTCTTCTCCGATAGCAACGATTTCCGGCAAGCGCTTGAAATCGAACAAGTCAAAATCTTCGAGATTGGGCTTGATGTGCATATCGAAATACTGCGATTTTGTTCGGGTAATTTCAAGTCCCTCAATCGCAATCACCCGCATAATAATTCGTGGAAGCAGCATCGTACCGTATCGTGCCCGAAGCCGTCTGGCCATCTTCAGCATACGGTACGGCAGAGTCGACTCAGTCTGAGAGACGAGCGTCTGGCCCTCACGAGGTCTCAGATGAACTTCCCGTTCAGGTGTAACATCGACGGCAATAACCATATCGATCCTCTGTTTTTTCAAGACATCACCAGGAACGTTGTTCACCACGCCACCATCAACGAGATACATATCGTCTCTTGTAACCGGAACGAAAAATCCAGGCAGCGCTCCGCTAGCCAAAATGGCTTCATACAGCTTTCCGCTCCCCATCACAACCTCCTGGCCGCTTACCAGATCGCCGGCAACGCAAAAAAACGGGATCGGTAATTCCTCAATCAGCATCTCACCGAAAATTTCATGCACAAGATGTCGAATTCGATGCTCTTTAATAAAAGCGATCAGCGGAAGGGTCCAACTGAGCGGAGAATTCAATTTTCGCCAGGCCTCCTGCGAGAGTTTCAAAATCTCCTCCACACTTTTTCCCATAATGAACAGCGCACCGAGAAATGCCCCCATGCTCGTACCGGCCAGGCTATCAACCGGAATGCCCTCTTCCTGAAACACTTTCAGCATCCCCAGATGCGCATACGCTCTGGCTCCGCCTCCACCCAAGACGACACCAATACTCACATTACCAAGGCGTCGGGCAATACGGCCGACATCGAAATTGTTCCGCATCAGTCCCAGTTCCTCATCCGCGGCAGAGACGGCCTGACGATCTGCGCACGACACATTCGTCAATCGCCCAGTGCTCAGGAAATGAAGATGAGAAGGCTTCAGAAAAGGTGTGAGAGGCTTAAACGCGTCCGGGAGGACTTCCTCGCGTACAACCAGTATCTCAAACTTTTTCAAGAGTTGTTTACGGCTCTGTTCCAGCTCAGACAGGAAACGGCGGGCCTTATCAAGCGTGCTCTCATGCTGTTCGACAATATACAACAGCGTATCCGCCTGCTCCATTATTGTCGCCAGATGATCGGCAGATGCCCGGGACGTTTTTACATGAACAAGAATAAAATTATAGAATTCCTTCAACAAGCCCAGCAGAGGAACAATATAGGAAGAAAGCGGATATTCGTCTTCAGAAGGTGGGAGAAAAAAACTCACGCCGCTGGCATCTTCATGCAGAGCGGCGTTCAGATCATCGTCCTGTATGTGATCGAGATTCTGGATAATCCAGGGACTATCACGCTCATCGTCCTGTTGAGTATGTAAGGCCGGTCGCTGAGACCCGGAACGATCCAGATCGATGACAACAAGCTTGCCATTGGTCTCCTGACGCATTTTGCGGGACAGGCTGGCGACGATCTTTCTCTCGCGTTGATCCGACAGAGAATTCAGCAGGCAAATGATTTTATGTTGTCGTCCAGCCTTTTTAACACTGACATCCCGCAGCCGCTGACTGAGTACATGGCTTAATGCCACTGTAATTGAAGGGTGCTTATCGATCAGAAAATCAAAGTCGGCCTTTGTCAACATCAAGACTTCTGAATCCAGAGAAGCGACCACTGAGGCCGAGCGAGGTTCACTGGTCAGCAAGGCCATTTCACCAAAATAATTGCCGTGGCCCAGATAGGCCAGCACTTCATCGTTTTCGTCAACACCAGCAATGACCTTTACTTCACCAGACTTGATAATGTACATACAGTCGCCAAGATCATCAATACGGAAGATCGGGTCATCCTTCTGGAACCTGACAGGCTGAAGTTTTTCAGCAATAAGCGTAATGGCGTCGCTCGGGAGATTTCGAAAGAGCTGGACATTCCGAAGTAATTTCTCAATCCGAAACACTTCGTCAGTCCCCTTCTTCGCGTCATCGATCAGTTTCCCGATAACACGCATCAACTTTTCGCGATCCCAAGGTTTTTCACAATACTGATCCAGACCAGCGTTATTAATCGCATACATGGCCGATTCCAACCCGGCATACCCAGTCAACAGGATTTTTTTCGTCGCAGGATACTGTTGATGAACGACTTCCAGAAATCGGTCTCCATGCATTCCCGGCATCACCTGGTCTGAAATCACGACAAGAATTTTTTTACCAGAACGTGTCAGCTCCTCCATGAGCGTCAAAGCTTCTTCAGCACTCTCTGCGCTCTCGACCGAACACATGTCTTGAAAGGCATCGCAGAGCTGCATGAAAAGCTGATTCAGTACAGACTGCTCATCATCAACGCAGAGGATATAATCCCGGTCGAACTGTGTATGTTCCATAGCTCAGGCCACTCTCTCAGAAGTTTCAGATGACATTCATCGCGGTCGGTTTCATGCTATTCTGTAAAAACGTTTTCGTCCAGAAAATTTTACATTCATTCCACAAAGTCTCCTCAAAAATTTGCAAAAATGCTGCCAGAATTTATTTGACAAGATGTCTGGATTCTGCACGTATTTCACATTACGCTCAAAAAGATTCCTGTGCAGACGAGCGCGCATTTTTCATGAGTTCACATTTCGTATATCATTCCCACCGCATGTGCGGCGACATGAAATTTCCGCAACGCAGTGCTGCTGAGAAAACAATCATCTCACTATGAAAATAGGCGTCATTTCCGACACGCATCTATCAGCGCCCTCAGGTCTGACCAGCAGCATCACACATTGGCTGAGAAATAGCCGTACCCTTGATGAGATACGAAACATTCTTGCAACATACTTTGCCGGGGTCGAGCGCATTATACATGCCGGCGATTTCGTTGATGAAACGGTTGTAGAGATGCTGCAGGAATTTGCCCCGCTCGAAGCAGTTCATGGGAATGCAGACGGGCCCCAGATTCAGAAGCGCTTTCCCAGTCATAAAATCTTAGAGCTGGGAGGATTTCGCATCGGACTGACTCACGGTGACGGCGCTCCGCATGGAATCATGGGGCGAGTACGGCAGCATTTCGATCAGGTTGACGCCATTGTTTTCGGTCATACTCACCAGCCGCTCAACATGAGGCATAACGGCATTCTCTATTTCAATCCCGGCAGTCCTACCGATCGGCTTTTCGCGCCCTGTCATTCAATCGGCATGCTTGAGCTGACGCAGAGTATCCGGGGAGAACTCATCTGCCTCTGACACTCACAATAGCAGAACACCGTACGCGGGGAGATTTACTGAGACGAGTCGAGATCGGGATACAGCCGCCGATACTGTTCGGAATTGCGCAGCACGTATTTAACGTAATTTCTGGTTTCCGTGTAGCTGATGTTTTCGACGACCTCTTCTTCCTGATCGGCATTCTCTGCTGTCCACCATTTGTTTGTCACCCTGGGACCGGCATTATACGCGGCAACGGCACGAAACAGGTTTCCGTCGAACTCTTCGATCATGCGTGCCAAATACGCCGTCCCGATCGCGATGTTGACCTCCGGATCGAACAACTTCGCCGTGCTGTACTGTGTCAAACCAAGCCACCGCGCCACTCGTGTTCCGGTGGCCGGCATGATCTGCATCAGTCCCCGCGCACCGGCCCTGGATATTGCGTTGGCAGCGTACGCGCTTTCCTGTCTGATCAAGCCGGCCACCAGATACGGGTCGAGACGACGCTTGGCAGCGTACTTGCGAATCAGCTCCTGATAGCGCAATGGGAACTGAAGAAATTCAACTGTATAAGGAAAATCAGCAAGCATTCCCTTTCGCGCCAGGTTATTGATGCGGAACCCCGCGCGTATAGCCGGAAGATACTCGTCAATCTCCTGATACAGCCGCGCCTCGAAGTAGAGCCTCAAGGCCTCCCAGCGGCGATCGCCGGCAGGCGCGTTGTGCTTTTCCAGGAGCTTAGCGATCCACTCAATTTCTCCTTCGGCATAGCTTGACAGCTCAAAACGGTGTAAGGCAAATGCTTTACGGCTGTGCGCCAGAACTTCTTCATAGAGCTTTCGGGACACATGCGATCGAAGATCCGCCAGGACCGTATCGAATGCAGGCACAATTCCCTGGGCACCTTGACGAATTGATATCCTCCCGGTCAAGGCCTGTAAACGCGTGTTTGCAAGTACAGCATAGTAGCTGCCAGAGAACTTGTGAACTACCGACCGATAGGCTTCTGCAGCCGCCTCCGGTTCCTGTGCGGCTTCGAGACTTTTGCCCAGCCAAAAATGCCCGGCATCGGAATACGTTCCAGCAGGGAAGGTTTCCGTCGCCTCCCGGAAAAGCCGACGCGCTTTCGAATAATTCTGCCCCAGATAAAAACTCCAGCCCGCGCGAAACAGTGCTTCTTCCACAAACGGACTTTCAGCATAGCGCGCCGCGAGTGAATGGTAGCATTGAGCTGCGGCCTGAAAAGATTGCTTTGACTGATAAATCCTTCCCAGAACATAGGACGCGTCATCTCCCCAGGCGCTTGTTCGAAAGTCCGTCATAATGTGCTGCATACGTCTTTTGGCATCCTGATTGCGATCGGCATACCAGGCCTGCCGTCCGAGGATGTATATCGCTTCTGCTGCAATCTCAGGCCTGGAGCTTGCGTAGGTCCTGGCAATCTCTTCCAGCAAGCGCTTCCCTTCTTTGACGTTTCCCACTCGCAACCTGGCTGTGGCCAGCCCAAGCTCGCTTTCTCCGAACCTGGCACTGTCAGGATAGTCTGCCTGAAAACGTTTGTACTGTACGATCGCTGATGCAGACAAACCAGAGGACATCAGCGTGCCAGCATAGGTCAGCAGCGTGTCTTCAGTCCACACTTGCTGTAATTCGGGTTCCGACGACACAATATTGTGCAGGCTGTCACGAGCGGCTTTGGCGTCTGCATGAGCTGGATAGCCTTGAAGGAAGCGCTGGAAGGCATCTGCCGCATCTTCAGTTTTCCCGAGAGCGAGCAGCGCTTCTCCCAAGGGGTAAAGAATTCTTGCTTCCGAGATTTTTTTCTGCCCAAGAAGCTTCTGATAGCGAACAAGGGCATCCTGAAAGCGCTCCAGCTTCATCAGAGCTGAGGCTTCAAGCAAGGCAACCTCGTGTGTTAAAGGATGCAACGGACATTGTCTGAGAAACAATTGGCTCAAAGTGAGTGCTTCGACATAGTTCTCACTCTTTATATACGTGCGAAGTAAAAAAAAGCTGATATAATCGCTGAACTCAGACTCCTGTGCTTGCAGGGCCTCGAAGCGCTCGACAGCTCCAGCGTAATCATGCTGTTCAAAGAGCTCCAGTGCCTCGGGGAGACGACTTTTCACGTTCTCCTCCTGAACGATCATCGAGGCCGGGATGTGGTGTGCCGCTCTGGACAGTGACACGCTTCCCATCAGAAAACACAGGAGACAGACTAAATATTTTTTTGCAGGCATATTCCAAGCCTTCGTTCCTTCACGGTGATGGTTCATCTTTGAGCGGCTCTGTGCCTCGCTATCAGAAAAACTCTTCGCAATTCTTGTCAAGCTTTTTCAGATTTTCACAAGCTCTTTCCCAGAAGAAACATTTCATTTCTCTCTACGCCTTCATTTTATTATGGGATAAAATTTCCCAAAGCTTTTTCCTTGACATCTTTCAATCAGCTTGAAGAGTTTGCCCGTTACGTTTGCTTACAATGCGTTGTGGGCAAAGCATTTCTGGCGTCTATGAAGCTATGAGCCTGAAAAATGGTATTGACAGAGCGTTCCTACACATGCGGATGTCGTCAATGATTGCATTTTCTGCATCTGCTCTTTAGCAGGAGAAATGGCTGTGAACTGTACGGTGGGTGACGATTTGACGTTTAAACCGCCTTGTTTCATATACATCACATTATTCACTCTTTTATGTAGTCTCATCGTTCTGTCGAGTGGCTGCGGCCCGACTGTCCGGCAATCTGCAGGGCCTTCACGGGAAGCTCAGCACGTCACGCGCAGGACAACCGATTTTCAGCCGGATTTTTCCATGGCGTATGCTAATGCCATGGAGAACACTCCGGATCTTCCACTTGAGAAAATACGCCGGCATATTGCAGAGGAGGCCATCCTTGAAGAAGACAGCCCTTTTGAACATGCGTGTCATGAAGGAGAGCTTGTCGGCCCGGCAGCATGCATTATGTCGGAGCCAAGGCTCTCTGAGGATCCTCTGATCGAAGAGAATTGTGCTGACAGCGCACGCTCCTGGTGCGATCCTTCTCATGAGAAGCGCTATCTTTCCTACCTGGAACAACGAGACGTCCCTGCCATTCAGATTCAGACAGCAATCCTCCCGTACTTCAGCGCTCCGGTTAAGGACGGACTTGTTCTGCGGGGCATGCAGCTCCCTCAGCACAAGAGACAGCGTGGTCATTATGGAATTGATGTTATTCCCAGGCAATGCAAGCGTCGCGGAGTCCCGCTGCAAGCCATCGAAGACGGAATAGTCGTCATTTCATCCTGGGGGCGTGGATACGGCTATTATGTTGTGATGTACCATCAGAACGGACTCTTCTCGCTTTATTCGCATACACTCAAACAATCCCGCGCCAGGGTCGGACAAGTCCTAAACCGGGGAGACACGCTTGCCTACATGGGAAAAAGCGGCAATGCAAAAGGCTATCATCTCCACTTCGAACTGATCGATTTGCGGGAACACTGGAATTTCAGGCACAGTATGGACACATTCATTCAACGTCTCGCTGAAGGACGCCCTCTTGGCTCTTGCAGTTGCGAGCAGCTCAAGACGCTTCTGTTTGCCAAAAAATCCAAAAAAAATCCATTACAATATATCGAAGGCTTGACCCTTGCGAAACGTCAGGGAGGGAAGTGGATCGCAGGAGAGGCCATTATACCGATGACGAGGATCAGTATTGCCAGAACAAATTCATCTTATCCGGGGCCATTGCGTAAAAGGCCCCGGCCATGAGCGGTTTTTTCAGCCGTTCTTTCCTGCGGTCTCATTCGATCCCGGTCCTTGATAATAGTCCAGGCTGTCCCGCAGAAACCTCAGGTGATTCTTGTACGTATAGTATTGTTTTTTCAACAATCTTTCCAGATCGTTTGAGATATGTACGTTCTTTTCACAGGCTTTTCGCATCTGCCGAATTTTTTTACTTTCTTCACTGTGCAGTTTCAAAAAGCGCGGTGAGGGTTCGAGGTTGACGAGCAGCCCCAGGCTTTCAACTACCATTTTCGACAGGCAGGATTTCATGGCGTCCTCATAAGGGGCTTGCAGAGTGGGGGCCGATTCGAGCCGCTCAAAACTTTTCGTCATAACCTCACGGATACGAGGGAGATCAAGCAGAGCTTTGCGATCTGTTCTATAACACCACGGGCAGACTGTTCGTAGCCCGGGTAATGTTGAGAGATACGTCGAATTTTTCCACAAAATGTCCTCAATGAGGGGCCAGAGCTTTTTCTGAGAGATCTCTGAAATACGGCCGCTCATGGCTTTCAATTCGCGTTCAAGCGCTTCTGAATCTCCGGGAAAATAGACATATGTGCACAGCTCGAAAATTCTTGACAAGAGGACCGGCAATCCCATGTGCATTTTCAAAATTTCCAGCAGCACGATCAGGCTATAGGCACATTGATTTCTTGCTTCCGCAACATCCGCTTTGTAGAAAGTCCGCGTCTTCAGCGTTTCCAGGGTGTTCTCCAGCGTAACCCGATGTCTTTGGAGTTCAGCGACAGGATAATCATGTAACAGCTCGATAATTTTCAGCACCCCCATTTTTTCGATCGAAATGCGTGACACTGAAAAAGAACGGTATTTCTGGACAATGTGCTGTTCATCCTCTGAAACAAATCTGCTGAACAGCGCTTTATCAGCGCAGCAGGCCGGATCAAGATGCTGGAGAAGCTGATTGACCTGTGTCTCCAGGTTCTGATAGCGTTTTTGATCTGCCCCGGAGACGCCTGAGTCTCGGTGTAAATGACGAATCTGGCGACAAAGTTTCTGCAAACGAGTGGTGCAGGAACGTTGCAGCCCCTCATCCTGGACAATGATATCGACAAGCTCATTCAGAAGCTCGAGCCCCTCAAGCTTCTCTTGATCATTGTCGTCTTCAAGAATGAGGATATACTGGAAATTATCGAGAAACTTCCATAAATCAGCCCTTAAATAATAATAAATCGCCCGTTCGGACTCAGGATGTTCCGCCAACTGCTTAATCGAACCGATCATCCGCTTGAAATCCGATTTCGCCTGCAGGACTTTAATCGACATCACCATATAGCGCAAACGATCCTGGCGGTTTAAACGGGTATTCTCTTCAGTCCGATGGCTCCATAAGGTCTTAAATTCCAGCAGATCCATCTCATCGACTTGCTGCTTGGTGAGTAATATATCTCTTAACTCATCTCTCTTCATAGATCATTCGGCGAACGCGCGATGCATCACCATCGACTGTTATTGGTATTACACTTCGGAACGCTCCCCAGACAACAGGAGCACGCTGAGAACAATGCCCCCGACAAGCAATTATCGTAATTTTATTTCGAACTTTGTTCACGACGTCCCATCATGGGCAATATCTGCGCGTCAGTCTGGCGCAGCAAAAAATCGTAGTTCCAACCACATGCACAGGGTATGATAGACGATAAGATGCTGTTCCTGGACCTTATAGGTTTCTGTTTCCGGCACCCGTATCGCTCTATCGGCATGTTTAGCGAGTTCCCCTCCGCCGCTGCCGGTTAAGGCGATCACTGTCATCCCGAGCGCTTTAGCCACCGAAGCGGCATAGCGGACGTTCAGGGCGTTTCCACTTGTGCTGATCCCCAGCAGCACATCGCCGGCCTTCCCCTGCCCATATAATTCCTGAGCATACTGAAGCCCGCTGAAGGTATTATCGTTCTGAATTGCGCTTGCAAGCCCAGGATTCAAGCCCAGGACATGGCAGGGTAAGCCTTCTTGCAAATAGGCAGTCAGCTGTTCTTCAAACTCAAGCCCCGCAAAACAGGCCTTTCGCGCAACCGAGAGCGGTCTCGGCAGTTTGAAGGTTTTCATCAGTTCACCGGCAATGTGAATGCAGTCAGCGCAGCTTCCACCGTTTCCACAAAGAAATAGGCGTCCCCCGGCTTCAAAGCGTGTTTTTAAAACTGAAAACACCCCAAGGAACGACCCAAAAATCTCAGAAAAAAACTTATGCTCTTCAAGGGTCTGTTCCAGCATATTTTTTTCTGCGTCATAACGGCTCCAGACCTCGTCGACAAGCTGTTGCACTTCTGGATCTAAGATCATAGTTTCAGCATTACCCTAGTGTTCGCGGCAAGCTCCTCGACAAGCGAAACGGCAGGCGAACCGCCCCTGTCAGATCATCACAGTTCACTCTCACAGAGAGTAGTGACGCCTCTGAAGCTTGTCAATAAATTTATTGCCCCCCGTCCGTCTCTTCCTGAATAATTCTGCACGCATCAGCAGGAATATTAATGTACACGTTCTCACCTTCTCTTCCAGGCGCATCTTCGTTTTTTATGTATGCGCTGACAAGGAAACTCTCCCGGTTTCGACTTTGAATGGTCGTCAGAATCTCCGCCCCAAGATATTCATGTTCGACGATAGTTCCTCTGATGACGTTTGCTTCCTCTGGCCGGGATGAGAGGAAACTGTCTTCAGGGCGGAAAAAGAAGCGGATGCGCTGCATTCTCTGCACTTCCGGAGAGCCGGAAATTGTAAATCGAGCGTGCGCTGTTTCCACCACCAGCCTGTCGCCTTCACGCGCAACAAGCGTCCCGGAAAGAACATTTGATATGCCGACAAAGCTGGCAACATACTCTGTCTGAGGATTCTGGTATATTTCCACCGGACTGCCTAGTTGTTCGACCTTCCCATTCCTCATCACAGCAATCCGATCAGAAAGGCTCATCGCTTCTTCCTGATCGTGCGTGACATACAGCATCGTGATGCCCAGACGGCGCTGCACGTTCTTAATTTCCTGCCTCAAACGTTTTCTGAGTTGAAAATCAAGAGCGCTCAGGGGTTCATCCAGCAAAAGAATCTTCGGATAAGGGGCAAGCGCCCGGAGCAGCGCGATGCGCTGCTGTTCTCCGCCTGAAAGCTGATCCGGATAGCGATGTTCATAGCCGTCAAGTCCAACCAGAGCCAAGAGCTCTTCAACCCGATCGCGAACCTGCGCTTTTGTAGAATGCCGCTTCATCTTCATGCCAAAGGCAATATTTTTGAAGACATTCATATGAGGAAACAGGGCATAATCCTGGAACACCACCCCGATATTTCTTTGGTATGGGGGGACATCATCAATAACGACATCATCAAGACAGACATGACCGCCGTCGTGACGAATAAATCCGGCCACGATCCGCAGCGTCGTCGTTTTTCCGCAGCCGCTTGGGCCGAGCAGGGTCATAATTTCCCCGGCGTGTACGCGCAAGTCCATACGCAACGCCCAGTCATTATAGCGCTTCACAAGCTGCTCAAGGCGAAACTTTTCCATCAAAAACTTTTATACCCCATTTTTTCAATGCTGAGAAACAAAAACACGCAGACCACGATGAGAATCATTCCCATGGCGCTGGCTCCGATTAAATCGTGCGAAGAAAGAAAGCGATAAATCGAAATCGGCATGGTGGTCAGCTCAGGACGATAGAGCATGTATGTGGCTCCTAATTCACCGACAGACACGGCAAAGGCAAACGTGGCTCCGACCACAATTCCTGGCTTCACGATTGGTAATTCGATCAAAAAAAAGCATTGTATTCGTGTGGCCCCCAAACTCATTGCCGCCTCGACCAACGATGCTTTCATCTTTTTGAGAATCGGCGTGACCGCCCTCATGACAAAGGGATAGGCAAGAATAGAATGCGCGAAGACAATGGCATACCAACTGCCTGAGAGTATGAGTGGCGGTTTATGGAAACTTCTGATATATCCCAGGCCCAGGCTGACTGAAGAAATCCCAAGGGGCAGCATGACCAAGGCGTCAAAAATATTTTTCCCTGGAAATTCCATTCGTGCCAGTAAAAATGCAATGCTCACGCCTAAAGGGAGCGAGAAAAACACGGTCATCAGACCGAAGAAAAGGCTGTTTCGGATTGACTGCAGCGGCGTTGTTCCGAGGAGGGGATTGTACGGCATCGTGAAAATGTTGGCATAGGACTTCAGCGAAAATACGGTATTTCCAGCCTCATGATGCATCACGGAGAACAGCGCCACTGAGAGTATCGGCCCAAGCATCACGACCATCACCATCAACAGATAGCACCCGACAAAGACAGTACGCCAGCGCAGGACATCCCGAAGGCTTGAGAACAGACGAGGACGCTGCTCAAACTGTTCGAGAGCGACTCGTTCCGTCTGCTTTCCAGAGGCAAGTACCTTTGCATAAAAAAACATGAAGCTTAAAGAAAATACTGATTGAACAATCGCCAGCGCACTTCCCATCCTATAATCAAGCACCACCGTCATTAAGGTATAAATATTAACCTCGATCGTAGCAAACTTGACGCCTCCAAGCACCAGTACGACCGCAAAGCTCATAAACGAAAAAATGAACGTCAAGGCAAGGCTGGCAAAAATTCCTGGACTGAGCATTGGCAGCGTCACACAGCGAAAGACATGCCATTCTTTCGCGCCAAGCGAGCGGGCAGCGTCTTCAATGCGCGGATCGATGCTCGACCAGATGGTCGAAACCAGCCGAAGGACAAGCGGAAAATTGTAAAATGCATGGGCCAGCACGATCGCGTGGAGACTGTACAGAATGCGGAACGGCGGCTCATCCAGGCTGAACGCTGCCATGAGGAGACGGTTGAGTATGCCGCTGTTGCCAAACAACAGGATAAATCCGAGCGACACAATGATCGATGGCAGCACAAAAGGAACCGTTGTCATGGCTTTGAGGAAAGTTTTTCCCGGAAAATCAAATTTTGCGACAAGATAGGCCCCGGGGAAACCGAGGACAAAGGTCAGGACTGTGCTGAGAAGCGCTTGGTGTATCGTAAAAGCGATCACCCGGCGATTATAGGGATCTCGCAGGGTCTCAATAATATATTCCCCAGTGAGCCTTCCCGACGCATCAATCAGTCCATCTTTCAACATGGAAAGCAACGGAACGTAGAAAAAAATTGCCAGAAACGCCAAAGGGAAAAATGCGATGCTTAGAAAAATGCGATAGGATTTCACACCCGTCGATCCATACAGATTCAGTAGCCAGGCAGCACGCCTTCCTGGACGTTGCAGCCATCATGGACAGCTGTCGATTCATAACTCAGCACTGCAATACTCCGCACAATACGGCTGTCTCATGACAACGAATCAGAAAAAAGTCAAGAAATATCTCAGAACGCCGCAATGCACCCGAATTCTCCCAATTAATGAGGAACGCCAGCCGGCTGAGACCGAGCTTCTCCCGACACACCGTAGATGCAGCAGCTTCGGAGAGTTGGCGATAGAAAAAACTTGACAAGCTCACTCTGCTTTGTTATCACTACACCACATTTTTTGAAAGCGCCTGTCTCGGCCATTAATGAGGTGATTTCAGAGCTTAGAGACACGGGATCAATCCGTACAATATATCATCATGTGTATACTGATTTCCATATTCCTGCAAGACGAATGGGAATCATGACGTAAGGAGGATACAGACTGTGGCTTTATTTGGTGGACGTCAAAAAGATCCCTATGAAACGGAGGCGGAACAAATCACCCCTCCCAGCAGACCTGCTGTAAAAATTCCGGCACGACAGCCCGTTCCAACGGCAGCATCGTCCCCCCCGGCCAGGACAAACAGTTCCGGAGGGTTCACAACAATCGGCAAAGGCATTACGATTAAAGGCGATCTTGTCGGCGATGAGGACGTAAAAATTGAAGGAAAAGTTGAAGGGCGGGTGCAGTTGACCCAAAACCTGGTCGTCGGCCAAAGCGGAGTCGTCGAGGCAAACGTTCAGGCGGAAAATATCAATATCGGAGGCACCGTCACGGGCAATATTATGGCCAAGAACAAAGTGGAGATCGTGGCGTCCGGAACAATGCTGGGAGATATTAAAGCGCCAAGAGTCATTGTCGCCGAAGGAGCTCATTTCAAAGGAAACGTCGATATGGGCTGAAGGCCCGGCCGTCTATCTCACGACCGGACATTCAGGCGAACATTATCCTGCGGGAGGAGCAGAAGACATGTATCCCGAAGATTTGAAATACACTAAGGAACACGAATGGGTAAAAATTGACGGAGACCTTGCTGTGGTTGGCATTACCAGCTACGCACAAGAGCAATTAGGAGATGTGGTCTATGTCGAACTTCCGGAAACTGGACGTCATGTCTCACAGTTCGGGACCTGCGGCACCATTGAATCGGTCAAAACCGTCTCCGATCTCTATTCTCCGCTTAGTGGAGATGTCTTCGCCATCAATGAGGAGCTTAATGAGACACCGGAACTCCTCAACAACGATCCCTATGGTGCGGGATGGATTTTAAAAATCACCATACAAGACCAGGCTGAGTTGGAGAAATTACTATCTGCCGACGCCTATAAAGCTTCGATTCGGACATAAGCATCTATGGGCCATTGGCAAATGCCCGGCTATGTCAACTCGTTCGTCATGACGTGCTGGATGAGCAACAATATCTGTTCAGCGCGTTCTGACGGGCGACGTTAGAGTTACCAATTTCCCCATATGGAAATCTCTTCTTCTGCCTGCTATCGTCACTATGGTGTAACACACACAAAAAGGGCGTCACGTTATCTTTACTGAAACTGTACGCGGTCAGCTATATCGAAGCCAAAAGAGCCTTGTTGCGAACGATGCATTCTTGATAAAGCCGCAGGCGTTGATCTCTTGAAGTTCTTACCAAACCAAGGCTCATACGAGCGCGTGGGCAGATTCGCAAGATGCTCCGGGTTTGTAGCCTGAGATATATAAACGCTTGTGTGCTCTTAGCTGTGGAGAAAAAGAATGGCAAAAAAACCTGGTTTTTTAGATGTCGTTAAAGGGCTCACTCAGAAAAAAAGCAGCAAAGATAAAGAAGTCGAAAAATATGAAAAAATTCTGGAGGAGCAGCCTGACGATCGAAATGCGCTCAATGCGCTCGGTGACTTGTACGCAAAGCGAGGTGACGCAGAAAAGGCGTGTACATACTATTTGAACGTCGGCTCGTTATATGCTCGTGACGGCTTTACGCTGAAAGCGATCGCGGTGTATAAGAAAGCCCAGCGTGCCAGGCCGGATCAAATCAGCACGTATCTTGAACTTGCCGACCTCTATGTGCAAAAAGGACTTATTGGAGAAGCAAAAGCGAACTATCTCTCAGCCGCTGAAAAACAGGCGACGGCCGGAGAGAAGCGTGAATCGCTGGATACCTATCGAAAGATCGCCGATCTCGATCCGTCTAACTTAAAAATACGTACGAAGCTTGCTGCAATGTATGAAAGCGAGCAGTTCATGGAAGACGCGGCATTGATCTACGTTGATATTGGTGAAGTTGTCCTGCGCGAGGATGTTGACACGGCAAAAACCCATTTTGAACGAGCGCTGGAATTGCATGGCGACAATGAAGAAACGCTCTCCAGAATCGGCTATGCCTATGCCGAGCAAGGCTTTTCAAAGGAAGCAACGCCAATCTTCCAGAAGCTCCGGGAACGTTTTCCAGACGACCTCGATTATAAAGAGCAGCTCGAAATGCTTTCGGGAGGCGGAACTCCGACAGCGCCACAAAGCGCAGCGGCTCACACATCAATGCCGGCAATCGATTTTGATGAAAATGAGTTGGGATCGTTAAATTTTGGTGATGAAGACGTATCTACAGACGGGAATACCCTCGATTTCCAGATCGAAGAGCAAGGGGAAATTGTGTGGGACAGTACTGCCGGTCAGGAAGAGCTTTCTTCCGGACCGGCCGAGAACGCAGCCTCAGAAAAGCACACCTTGGAGTTTGAGCCGGGCAACGAGATCTCCCCTCCCTCTTCAGGGCCGCAACAATCACAAAAAGCAAACGGTTCGTTTTTCGATCTTGCGTCAAAGCTCGATGCCTCGATCGATTTTTCTCCAGGGACCGGGCCGCAAACTAGCGGAAAAAGTCCAGGCCTGAAAGTCCAGGCACCGGAACAGCTTGCCACCAGCGAAATTGGCGATATCGTCAAAGAGTTCAAACAGGGCGTCCTCGATGAAGTCGGGACGGAAGATTATGAGACGCATTATGAGCTTGGGATTTCGTACAAAGAGATGGCGCTTCTCGACGATGCCATTGAAGAACTTCGCCTGGCCTCGCTGGAACCGTCGAAATTCGTTGAGTGCCAAGGTGTCATTGCATTATGCTATGCTGAAAAAGGTGATTATGCCAGTGCCGTTCAATCACTCGAAGAAGCACGCAGCCGCGTCAATGCAGAGGAAGAACGCTACCAGGATTTGACCTATCAGATTGGAACGTTATACGAACAGGCCGGACGAACCAGCGAAGCTGCGCAGACATTTCAGGAATTGTACCAGTTAAAACCGAGCTATCGTGATGTCAGGACCAGACTGAATAAGCTGCTTGCATGAAGATCGAAGATTACAGCATGCCGTCACCCAAGGCGAAAACAGTCTTTCATCATCAAGTTTGTCTTCTGCCGTAATATGGGTGAAGAATAAGCTATGTCGAGAACCACAGTCTCTATCGTTGGCAAACCAAACGTGGGCAAGTCAACGCTCTTCAATCGTTTAGTCGGCGGTCGTTCCGCGATCACCGAAGATTTTGAAGGAGTCACGCGAGATCGTATTTACGGAAGCTGTACATGGCTGCAGAAAAGCTTTTCATTGATCGATACCGGAGGCTTTATGCCGGACACAGACGATCCGATGCTGAGTTCCATGCAGCTTCAAACGCAATTCGCGATTGAGGAAGCTGATGTGATTCTCTGTCTGTTCGACGGACAGGCTGAGTTGACGATGACGGACTACGAGATTGTCACCCGCCTTCGCCAGAGTAAGAAGCCCGTCTATTATGTCGCGAATAAAATTGACGGGCCTGAGCATGAAGCTAAGATCTTCGACCTCTACCACTTGGGCATTGCGAATATTATTCCGATCTCCGCCGAACACAAGCGCGGGCTTGATGAGCTGCTGGACAGGGTCTGCGAACACGTCCAGGTCATCAAGGATGATGAACAGGACAATGCGGTGATGCGAATTGCCGTTGTCGGCCGTCCCAATGCGGGAAAATCCTCACTGATCAACCAGCTGTTGGGACAAGAGCGGATGCTTGTCACCGATATCGCCGGCACCACGCGTGATGCCATTGATAGTGATTTTTCCTTCAACGGGTCTCACTATACCTTTATCGACACTGCGGGCATTCGACGAAAAAGCAAAATCACGGATCCTGTCGAACGCTATAGTGTCGTGCGGGCGTTTAAAAGCATCGATCGCAGTCATATCGCCTTTGTGATGCTTGATGCCACACAAGGCGTCACTGATCAAGATGCCAGAATTGCCGGCTACGCCCATAACAACGGCAGAGCCGTGCTGCTTCTTGTCAACAAATGGGATTTAATCGAGAAAGACACATCCACTGCCGGAAATTTTGCAATCGACATCAAGTATAAGCTGAAATATCTTGATTATGCGCCGATTATCTTTGTATCAGCACTGACAGGACAACGGGTTCTCAAAACCCTTGCGCTTGCTGACAGCATGTTCGCTCAGTACAATAAACGCGTCAGCACCTCAAAGATCAATACGGCCCTTCAAGAAATCGTCCAACAGCACCATCCTCCGGTGTATAAAGGGCATCAGGTCAAATTTTATTACGGCACCCAGAATGCTGTACGTCCGCCGACACTGACACTCTTTTGCAATTATCCAGACGGCGTACATTTTTCATACCGGCGCTACCTGACAAATCAATTTCGTGAGTATTTCGGTTTTCACGAAATACCTCTTCACCTGCGAATTCAAGCACGTTAAAAGGTTTTGTATTCATGGCGAAAAATTTTATTATATGCGTTGACGATCAGCCTGAAATTGTCGGGTCTCTCATGACACAGCTTGAGAATGCTGTCGGTGACTTATGCGAAATTGAAGTGGCCGAGAGCGCCGCTGAAGCGCTTGAAGTGCTGGATGAATTACTGGAACAGGGCGAACAAATCGATATCGTTATCACTGATGAAATTATGCCCGGCATGCCGGGGTCGAAATTCCTGGAAATTGTCCATCAGCGGGACCCGAATATCATGACGGTCATCCTGACCGGACAGGCAGGGTTTGACGATGTCGTCTATGCCGTGAACCACGCTGAACTTGACAAATGCATCAAAAAGCCCTGGTATTATGACGACCTGAAAGACACTGTGCTGGAGCTTCTTGACAAAGCCGGGACAAAACGCCGGAATAAACAGTTGGCCGAGGAACTTATCGCTGAAAAAAATAAAGCCGAAGCGATCGTGCATTCCATTACCGATGGCATTATCGTCTTTAACGGCAACGACCGTATTTCTCTGGTCAACAAGGCGTGCACGGAAATTTTAGGACGCACAGAGGAAGAGCTTATCGGACGGCGCATTATGGACGTTTTAGAGCTGAAGGAGCTCATCCTGCTGCTGATCGAAGCCTCCCATCATTCCGATGAAGTCGTGAGTGATGAAATCGTCCTGAGACATTCCAAAGACCCTGAACGGGAAATCGATATCATCGCCATCGCGAAAACTTTAAGAAGTCGTGACGGCCAACCGTTTGGCGTTGTGACGGTGTTGCGGGACGTGGCCAGGGAGAAAGAGGTCAGCCGAATGAAATCGAATTTCCTGGCAACGATCTCTCACGAGCTTCGTACGCCGCTGACATCGATTTTAAGTACATACGAGCTGCTCCTGCAAAACAGCCTCGGGGAACTCACCGACGAGCAGCGCGAATTTATCAGCCTTTCGAAAGAACAGGGCGCGTTTTTATCGGAGCTGTTGGAAAATCTGATCGATCTGATGACCCTGAGCGGTAATCAGCTTGAACTTATGAGAAAAGCCTTTGATCTGGGACAGCTGGCCCAAGAGGTTGTGAAAGATATCCAGGCAAGCGTATCGGCCAAGGGTCTGCAGCTTCGTGTAGATATTGCCCCAGAACTGCCAGAATTTGTTGCTGATGAACATAAAATCGGACGGGTTCTGAAAAACCTTCTGTCAAATGCGGTGAAATTCACTGAAAAAGGCGATGTCGCTCTGACAATCTCCCACGTCGACGACAAAATATGGATTACGGTTCACGACTCTGGAATAGGCATTGCCGAAGAGCATTTTGATAAAATTTTTGAAAACTTTTTCCAGGTCGACAACACCACGACGCGGGAATTTAAAGGCTCAGGGGCCGGTCTGGCGATTTGTCGTGCCATTGTTCTGGCCCACCGTGGAGAAATCTGGGTGGAGAGCGTTCTGAACAAAGGCACAACATTTCATGTCACCCTTCCGATTAGCGCGACGCTGTCTTAGACACGCACCAGAAGCACTCATCGCTATCGATCAGCCATGCAGACGCTTATGAGAACTTATAAATTATAACCTGTATGAGCGGAGCAACGCTGTCAGACAGAGCCTGAAACGTCTCACAGCTTGTACGACCGTGACACGCAAGTCTCATGAAATTCTTTCATCTCATCATCCTGATTCTGGGCAGTTTTCTCTGCAGCTCTTTCAGTATGCCGGCCCAAGCGGCCGATCTGGCACTCGAACAAATCATCGACAGTGTTCAGGCGGAATATGAACGCACCAGCGACATCTACGCCTCTTTTTCTCAAGTCTCAAAACTTCGTTCCCTGCCCACGCCCAAGAAATCACAGGGTATCGTCTATTTCAAGAAACCCGGCAAGATGCGCTGGGAATACACGAACCCGGACCAGCAGCTTCTAGTGAGTAACGGCAAGACGATGTGGTTTTACGTCGCGGAAGACGCTCAGGTCATCATTCAAAATGCCGACGATGCTTATGGCTCACGTACGCCCGTCACCTTTCTGGCGGGAATGGGAAAACTGCAGAACGACTTTCACATGAAGCTGCTGTCTGCAGCCAGCGATGCGGAATACAGCCTGGAACTGCTCCCGAAACAGCCCCAGCCGGAACTTGCCAAATTGATTTTGACGGTCGATGCCGTGACGTTTCGCGTCATTCATACGGCCGTCTACGATCCTTACGGCAACATCACCGACGTCTATCTGGACAATATTACCACAGAGATGAATCCGCCGGATGAGCTGTTCAATTTTGAGATTCCCGAAGGAGTTGACGTCATTCGGCAAAACTAGTTCCCGAGCATCCCCAAAGCCGATGACTAGCAGTTTGACATATGCCGTTCAACATGCTGGCAGGATCATATACGAAGGTTAACAATAGCATACACATTTGTATTATAGGGAAGAGTATCAATACAAGAAGATGGGAATGGAGACCTGTTAACCTTCGCTGATGTCATGTCTGTATCAGTACAGGCTGTACAGTAGAGAACACCGTACATTCACCTGTACTGCATCCAAGTGGATCGGCAGAACGTCGGCATGTACTTACAGAGAGTTTGGGGTAAAAAACGGATAAATTCTGTTTTTTTATCCTGAGTCGTAAGACTTCCTCATGAAAGGTTATCTACATCCTGAATATGTGAGTTCTCTTGCCGAGTTTGGAGATCCATATACATTGCCGTTATCTGGAGGATGGCTCTTAAAACGCCATATTCCAGGGCTTGGAAACTCAGACCTCATGGGACCCTATCCCTTATTCTTCTGCCATAACTGGCAAAAACTTCATCTTGATATAGACAGTATCGAGGCAAATCTGATCAGTCTCGCTCTTGTTACTGATCCTTTTGGCGCATATGATGAGCCCTATTTACAGCGATGCTTCAAAGATGTCATACTCCCCTTTAAGTCTCATTTTATCATCAAGTTAAACGCTTCCAAGTTCCACCACGTTTCAAAGCATCACAGATATTATGCCAAAAAAGCACTCAAGAACGTCACCATTACGATCCTCCAATCTCCAATACAGAGCAGTCTTGATGGATGGCTCAGGCTTTATACGGTGTTGAAAAAAAGACACAGGCTCCACGGCATCAAAGCCTTTTCAAAGGATTCATTCAGTCAGCAGCTCAGTATCCCAGGGGTGATAATGTTTCAGGCATGTTATCAAGATGAGCTTATCGGTGCCCATCTGTGGTTTCAACATGAAGAGGTGGCTTATAGTCATTTGGCAGCATATAGTCCTCTCGGTTATGAAATGATGGCATCATACGCATTGCACTGGCAGGCCATCGACTATTTTGCAGACAAAGTTCGTTGGCTCGACTTGGGAGCAGGAGCCGGGATTTGTCGGAAGACCTCAACAACAGATGGATTAAACTTCTTCAAACAAGGCTGGAGTACAGAAACACGTATAGCTTACTTTTGTGGAAGAATTTTCAACCCAATAAAGTACTACGAACTTGTACAAGCGTGTGGAAATAGGTCGACAAGCTATTTCCCGGCTTATCGTGCCGGCGAATTCGTATAAAGGATTCATCTTGATCCGACTCATATCACATGAAATTTGAACGACAACAGACTTTTCAAAGAAATGCAGAGCTTGAGGCCCTTTTACAAAGGCTCAACCAACTTTTGGCACCAGTGGAAGAACTGACGATCGAGCCTTTTGGATATCCCATTTATCCAGTCATTTTTATTGTTGGCTGTGCAAGAGCAGGTTCGACACTGCTTCTTCAATGGCTGGCCAACAGCGGCGTCTTTGCTTACCCGAGCAATCTTCTTTCAAGATTCTTTGGAGCTCCTTTTGTTGGAGCATTGATACAGCAGCTCTTAACAGATCCCACATATAATTTTAACAATGAAATTCTTGATTTTTGCAGTGATATAAATTTTTCGTCCAAGCTTGGCAAAACAAAAGGGGCATTGGCCCCGAATGAATTCTGGTATTTTTGGAGACGCTTTTTAGGGAACGGAGACATGCAGCATTTGAAGCCGTTAAGACTCAGTCCAGCAGATCAAAAAAAATTTGTTGCAGAATTTGCCGCGCTCGAACAGGTTTTTAATAAGCCTTTCGTGTTAAAAGGACATATCATTAACTGGAACATCTCTTATATTTCTCAACTGTTCAAGAAAGCCTTGTTTCTTTACATCACCCGAGAACCTGTATATAATGCGCAGTCTCTTCTGGAGGCCCGAGTCAAATTTTATGGCGACCGGAACGCCTGGTATTCTTTTAAACCAAGAGAATATGAACAACTACAGTCTCTTCCTCCTGTCGAGCAAGTTGCCGGACAAGTATATTTTACCAATCATGCGATCGAAACAGAGCTTGCCGGCATACAAGCGTCACGTTGGTTGAATATTCGTTACGAGGAGCTTTGCAGCTCACCGTCGAAAATCTTTCTCCAAATCAAAGAGAAACTGACCCAGCAGACCGATATGTTATCTCATAGCGAATACTCTGGGCCAACGCACTTTCACACAACGAATCAAAAGCGCCTGAAGAGCCACGAAGTACAGGCTATATATGATGCATACAAAAATTTTTCGGAGACTTTAGCGGAGAATCTCTAACACACAGTTCCCCCGTTGCTTATGAACAGCTTGAAAGATTCTCATCTATCTGGCGATCTTTTCTAAAAAATTAATGCGTAACACTACCGTCTGGAATGGAAGAGAGTTTGAAAGTACCATCTCAACACTGGACTAAAATCATTCAGCCACACCCAAAATGCTTTGATGTTCGCTTAAACGAACTCTGGCAATATCGTGAGCTTATCCTGCTTTTTGTGTGGCGAGATTTTGTCAAAATTTATAAACAGACAATTTTGGGCCCCTTGTGGTTTTTTCTACAACCTTTATTCACAACGATCGTTTTTACAGTGATTTTCGGACGAATCGCTAAAATTTCGACCGATGGGGTTCCTCATATTCTCTTTTATATGGCGGGCACAATCCTCTGGACGTACTTTGCAAGCTGTCTGACCAAAACCTCAGAGACATTTATCGCCAATTCCGCGATCTTTGGAAAAGTGTATTTTCCCAGGCTGACAGTACCAGCCTCAATCGCAATCAGCAGTTTGATTGCTTTTTCTCTCCAGTTCCTGTTCTTTATTTTACTCGTCCTGTTCTATGCTCTTTCAAAAGCAACGGTCAAACCAACGGGCTGGCTGCTTTACACTCCGTTTTTAATCATCCACATGGCAGCTCTGAGCTTGGGGGCAGGCATTATTATTTCCTCAATGACCACGAAATATAGAGATCTAAAACTTTTGGCCAATTTTGGAATTCAGCTCTGGATGTATGCAACTCCTGTTGTATATCCTATATCTATCGTTCCAATACGTTGGAGATGGCTGATGGCCTTGAATCCCATGACTACCGTTGTAGAGACATTTCGCTATGCATTTCTTGGTTCTGGAAGCATGAACGTTCAATACCTTGTCATAAGCGTCCTCCTTACCATCGCGATTCTCTTTACAGGGTTGATCTTATTTAGTCGAATTGAAAAAAATTTTATAGATACCGTATAGCAGGATATACTGTAACAATTACACATTTTCTTACAATGAGCGATGTTGTCATTCGAGTAGAACATCTGTCAAAAAGTTATCAATATGGGGTTATCAACCACGGAACATTCTCCAAAGACTTACAAAGCTGGTGGGCTCATATACGTGGAAAAGAAGATCCGAATGCTGTCCTGTCTCAGTCGCAATGTTCAGGGAGATCCGGACAGCGCTTCTGGGCCCTGCAAGACGTAACATTCGATGTCGAACAAGGAGAAGTCGTCGGCATCATCGGCCGTAACGGCGCTGGAAAATCAACACTACTGAAAATTTTATCGGAAATCACGACGCCGAGCAAAGGGCGCGTAAAACTCAGAGGTCGGGTGGGTAGCTTACTGGAAGTCGGGACCGGCTTTCACCCTGAATTGACAGGCAAGGAAAATATTTTCTTAAATGGTGCCATTCTCGGAATGACCAAAGCAGAGATCCGTAAAAAACTTGATGAAATTATCACCTTTGCCGAGATTGAGGCATTTATCAATACTCCCGTCAAACGTTACTCCAGTGGGATGTACGTGCGCCTCGCGTTTGCAGTTGCCGCACACTTAGAACCCGAAATTCTCCTGGTGGATGAGGTCCTGGCAGTTGGTGATGCAGCATTTCAAAAAAAATGTTTGGGAAAGATAGGGAATGTCGCACAAGAAGGAAGGACAGTCTTATTTATCAGTCATAATATGCAAGCTGTAAAAAGTTTATGTACACAGGGTATCATTCTTGAAAACGGCTGCGTAAAATTTCATGGAGAGATTCATGATTGTGTCAATACCTACGTTACTGATATGAGCGCACGTGGGACTCTCAATAATTTCTGGGAGTTCGATCAGGCACCCGGGACACATAAAATTAAGATCAAAAGCGCATATGTCAAATACCAGGGAGACAGGATAACAGTCAATACGCCTTTCGATATCATCACGGAATTTTGGAACCTGGAAGAAGGCTTTTCTGTTAATGTAAGCATGATTCTCTATGATATGCCAGGAAATGTTATTTTCAATATTTCCACGAAAAACGTGCCGTTAGCCAAAGGACTCCATCAAGCCGTATTCCACATACCGGCTCATTTTATGAATGACGGCTATTATACAGTGTATAATATGTTTGTCAATAATGCCAGAGCGCATTTTCTCCACGAACATGCGCTCTCATTTGAAATATTAGAAGATCGAAACGGGGCATGGCACGGAAAATGGGTCGGCGCAGTACGCCCGACTTTTATCCAGAATGAGTACCGCTTATTAAGTCAGGATATAATAAGGTAAATAAGAAATCCATCATCACAAGCAGGCACGATTCATGACTAAAGGCAGCATTGACGATTTGGCAATCTTCGGAGGAAAGCCGCTTTTCGAGCAGATGCTCCACATCGGTCGTCCGAATATTCTCGAACGAGAGCGGTTTTTAGAGCGAGTGGCTGACATCCTGGAACGGGCCTGGCTGACCAACAACGGCCGCTACGTGCAGGAACTCGAGCAGAGGACGGCAGAATACCTCGGGGTGAAGCATTGCATCGTGATGTGCAACGCGACAGTCGGACTTGAAATCGCCATTCGGGCCCTGGGATTATGCGGAGAAGTCATCGTTCCCTCCTTCACCTTTATCGCAACAGCACATGCCTTACAATGGCAAGAGATTACTCCGGTTTTCTGTGATATCGACCCGCAAACGCATACACTCGATCCTGCACAGATTGAACGTGTCATCACTCCCAGAACAACGGGCATCATCGGTGTGCATGTCTGGGGCAGAGCCTGTGATATCGAGTCGCTGGCACAGATCGCCCAGCAGCGCAAGCTCAGACTGCTTTACGATGCAGCTCATGCATTCGGCTGCTCATACAACGGACGTGCGATCGGAAATTTCGGCGATGCGGAAGTTTTCAGCTTTCATGCCACGAAATTCTTCAATACTTTTGAAGGCGGAGCTGTCACCACAAACAACGATGACCTTGCCTCAAAAATTCGCCTGATGAAAAATTTTGGCTTTGCCGGGCAGGATACTGTCACCTATATCGGCATGAATGGCAAAATGAGTGAAATATCCGCCGCAATGGGCGTCACACAATTAGAGAACATTGATACGCTGATTGCCCTGAACAGGCATCGGTATCAGCTCTATCAACAAGAACTCGCCGGCATTCCGGGCGTACGCCTCATTGAGTATAGTGATACGGAACGCCGCAATTATCAGTATATTCTCCTTGACATCGAGACACAACAATGTCATATACACCGGGACTGTATCCAACAAATCCTCTGGAAGGAACGGATTCGGGCCAGACGCTATTTTTATCCAGGCTGTCACCGCATGGAACCGTATCGGTCCTATTTCCCTCATGCCGGACTGCTGCTTCCTGAGACAGAACGCTTAACAGAGCGTTTGCTTTGTCTGCCAACCGGAATCGCTGTTGAGGAAGAGGATATCCGCCGGATTTGTGACCTTCTCAGATTCATCATAACCTATGGCGCTGAAATCAGTCGAAAGCTTGAGTATCAAGATACCCTGAACGAAAAGAGAAAAGATTTCTCCATACAACAGGAATTTTCGGTATGCTCACACCCTTTGTAAGATATGTACTGTCTAAAAGCGGGTATACGATCACGAAGATACCAAAGCACAGGTGCAAAGCTTCTGCCCCAGAACCGGCACCAAGCTCCAGGTTTTTACGCAAGATTCTCAAAGATCCTCTTAATCCGGATTTTCATCTTCTTTACGCAGAAGAGCTTTTTAAAAAGAAGCGATTGTATCTGGCATATGCCGAAGCCAAAACAGCAGTATCTCTCGCGACGGAAGCGAAAAATGCTGACGCCCGTGTACAAACATATCGTGAGGCGCTCCCTGACACGATAACGCTGGATCATAATCAATACTTCCGCTTATTTTCCCTGTCAGCAGAGATTATGCATCAGTCAAAGAATAGAAGCTCATCGGTCTTGGACGTTGGTGGCGGTCAGGGTGAACTTGCCGCTTTTATCCCTGAATACTCCTATTGCCTGGCAGAGCCTGCAATAAATGGTATTTCGGGAACAGCCCTGCCTTTTCCCGATAACGCATTTGACTACAGCGTGTCATGCCACGTGCTCGAGCATATTCCAGTCAAGAGTCGGGAACGTTTTCTGGACCAGCTGCTCGCAAAATCCCAAAAAGGCGTCATACTCCTTAATCCATTCTTCATTGAAAAAACATGTCCTGATGAACGGATAAGACTATTTCTTGAGATTACAGGCGCGAAATGGGCAGAAGAACATCTGGACAATCCCCTCCCGGAGATCAGAGAAATACAGGACTATGCCGCTAAAAGATCACTGGAACTCTCTATAAAACCGAACGGAACGTCATCGACTTCAGCCGCATACGTTTTTATGAGCTACTTTGCAGAAAAAGCAGGACAACTGAAGGAACTGCAGGCCATAAACGCATTTTTCAATACAAGATACACGCACATTCTGAACTCACATGAGTCCCCGAACGCCTACCTTATGTATCTGGGGAAGGGGCAAGCTAACAGCAGGACCAGCCAATGATGGCTTCCCCATGCGTGTCTGTGTGCATCCAAACCTACCAGCATGTTCGGTATATCGAACACTGCCTGGAGAGCGTACTCATGCAAAAAACTGATTTCCCTGTTGAGATTATCCTGGGGGAAGATGAGTCGACAGACGGGACCAGAGAAATTTGCAGGGCTTATGCCGAAAGATATCCGGAGACGATACGGCTGTTTTTGCGCTCAGAGCAAGACAAAATTTATATCCACGGGCACAAGACCGGAAGATTTAACTTCACTGAGAACCTCAAGGCTGCGCAGGGAAAATACATTGCGCTTTGCGAAGGGGATGACTATTGGACCGATCCAGGCAAACTGCAGAAACAAGTCAATTTTCTGGAACGCCATTCTGATTTTGCGATCTGTTTTCATGATATCGAGCATGTGTGCGAGACCCAGCAGGGACATGTCGTTACAGCGTCTCCAAAGCCGGTATCGACATTTGAAGATATTTTAAAAGGGAATTTTATTTATACCGCCTCCTGTACGTTCAGAAATAAACTCCTTGACCGCTTCCCGGCATGGTATTTCTCAGTACTGCCCGGAGACTGGCCTCTGCATGTCCTTCATGCTCAGTATGGAAAGATAGGCTATCTTCATGAGGTGATGGCTGCCTACAGGACCCATGACGGAGGGTTATGGTCGCGTCAAAGCCGGCTGGACACCTTATCCCCTTTAATCTGTACCGCAAGAACGATCGACCGACATTTTCACTCCCGATACAGGCCGATCATGTATCCTTCAATCTGGAACTGGGAACGCGAACGCATAGAATTACTGATACATGAACGGCGCTTCGATCAGGCAGAACAGCACAGCCGCAGGCTTCTGAGGGAGAATTGGCCGGCTTCTCCCGCCTCTTGTTTTATGCTCCTCACGACAGTCGCTAAAATTTACAAGCATCGTCTGAGCGTGACAGCAGCATAAAATATTCTATGCCGAAAGTGAGCGTTATTCTTACAAACTATAATTATGCGGCCTATTTGCCGAAACGTCTGGACAGCATTGTACAGCAAACGTTTCAGGATTTTGAAGTGATCTACGTTGACGATGCGTCTGAGGACAATAGTGTCGAGATTGCAAGACACTACCTCCCGGAACGCTCGTCAACATTCATAGTCAATGAGCGCAACAGCGGATCACCGTTTAGATCATGGAATAAAGGCGTTCAACAGGCACGCGGAGACTATTTGTGGCTTGCTGAAGCCGATGACTGGGCGGACCCACGATTTTTAGCGGAGACAGTGCAGATCATGCAGGCACATCCTGGCCTGGGACTTGTCTACTGTTCATCCAGGATCGTCGACGCACAGAATCGCATTACAGGTGAAACGATTTCTTTAACGGATGATCTGGATCAGCAATTATGGCGGCAGAATTTCACCATGCATGGAGCGCAGTTCTGTTTACAGTATTTGATCTCTCGTAATGTCATTCATAATGCCAGCGCCGTATTAATCAGACGCACAAGCTGGGATCAAGCCGGTCAGGCCGATGAAAACATGCGGCTGGCCGGCGACTGGCTGCAATGGGTCAAAATTCTGGAGCATGCAGATATCGGCTATACAGCTCTTCCGCTCAATTTTTTTCGAACGCATGCCCAGAGCGCAAGGGAACAAGTCAGTCAGGATTTCTCCGATATCGTGGAATACTATCAAGTGCTCCACTATATCGCACAACATTTTACGCCGTCTGCCGACACCATGTCGCAGGCCTTTGAAGAATTATTTTTACGATGTATGGCCAGGCGTCCGAAGATGTCCTCTCTGTCTCACCGACACACCCTGCAGCAGCTCTGTCGTATTGTTCAAGAGCTTGGACAGTACGATCCCGGGATCCTCAAGACAGTGCTGAGGTTTGTAAGAGCAGGTAGCAAACGAAAATTAAAGCGTCTCTGGAACGATCTGCGCAGGGAGAAGCCATGAGAACGAGCACTCTTGCGATCTTCACTCCACAAATAGGGTCGCTTTCGGAAACATTCATTCGACAGCATATTCAGGATTTGTGGCCAGGCAGAACCGTGGTGATCACGGGGACGAGCGACAAACCGCACGGCGGACACTGGACGCTTGACTGTCCGATGCTCGTCTTAGACCAGCCTCGACCAGGATTTTTTCAACGAGCCTGTCGGGCAATCCGGCGAGAGTTCAACGGCCCTGACGAAAGAAAACTCGATCTTGCAGCAGTTAGCCGTTTTCTGAAACAACATCATGTAGATCTGTTCATGGGAGAATACCTTGATCTCGCTCTTCCTTATCTCGAAGCGGTGCAAGAATCAGGGATCCGTTTTTTTGCTCACGCTCACGGATATGATGTATCGGAACGATTAGCGTCTCCTGCGTGGCGTGAAGCGTATCGCCGCTACAACGAAAGTGACGGTGTGATCACCATGAGTCAATTTAGCCGAAAACGTTTACTGGAACTCGGTCTGGAAACGTCAAAAGTGCATGTTGTGCCTTATGGCATCAAAATTCCTCCTCAGCGATCTTCTCGCGTATCAGATGACACGGTCAGATGTCTTGCTGTGGGACGAATGGCTGCGATGAAGGCCCCTCTCATCACTCTGGATGCATTTCGTCGGATGCTGAACGGAAAGCATGTACGCCTGGATATGATCGGAGCAGGAGAGCTTTTTGGCGCTGCCCAGCACTTTGTGCAACGCTTCGAGCTTTACGACGAGGTCTGGCTGCACGGTGGTCAGGCCCATGAAACCGTTCTCCAATATCTTCAGCAAGCTGATATTTTTTTGCAGCACAGTCTCACAGACCTCGAGACTGGGGCTCAAGAAGGACTACCTGTCGCGATCCTGGAAGCTATGGCCTATGGTGTCCCGGTCATTTCGACCCGTCATGCCGGAATTCCTGAAGCGGTTATCGATGGAGTCTGTGGATATTTGGTGGAAGAAGGTGATGTACAAGGTATGGCGGATCGTTTACATGAGCTCGTCCATAATCCCGATCTACGCCAAAAAATGGGACAGGCCGGACGACAAAGAGCTGGCGAGCTTTTTTGCTGGGAAAAAGAACGGAACGACATGTTACAGATCCTGGGATTAGCGCCCGAACTGTTAAGGACCTGAGTTCAGAGGGCTGAATGACTCCTGAAAAACTTCTCCGTTTGTTAAAACGCACGATTCAGAGACAGCGGCTTCATCGACATCTGAAGTCGGCAGACCCGCTTAAGGTCATCGTGGGGGCTGCATCCTCATCTTATGAGGGCTGGTATGCTACCGACCGCGATCTTCTGGATATTCGATCAGCGTCTGACTGGAAAAGGCTCTTTCGGCCGGCGTCCATCGATCGCCTGCTTGCCGAACATGTTTTGGAGCACCTTTCAGAAGCAGAGTGCAGAACGGCATTACAGGAAAGTTTTCACTACCTCAAGGTCGGGGGTCTTTTCAGAATCGCAGTGCCGGACGGCTATCGCCGAGATACCGCATACCTGGAAGAAGTTCGTCCTCCGAAAGACGGTCATAAAATGCTGTTTACGATCGACACGCTGCTTCCTTTGCTCCACGACTGCGGATTCCACAGCACAGCCCTGGAATTCTTCGATGCCCAGGAACGATTTCATCATCGTCCCTGGGATTCAGGCGATGGCTCTGTTCAGCGCTCATACCGATTCGATCGGCAGAAAGACTTTAAACGTGGGGAACTCTATTATACATCGCTCATCGTAGACGCAAGAAAGCCTTGAGTCATGATGAACAATAACGGACACGATCTATGTGTGGAATTGCAGGAAGCTTGTCTCGCCGTTCCGAATCGATTTTCAGCGTGAAGCCGGCCATTGAGTTGCTCCAGCACCGAGGGCCTGACAACAGTGGTGAATGGCATGATGCACACATTGCGCTCGGACATACCCGCCTGTCCATCCTGGATCTAAGCCCAGCAGGACATCAGCCCATGAGCTGCCGGAATGCGCGCTACTGGACAACGTTTAATGGCGAAATCTATAATTTTATCGAACTGCGGCAGGAGCTTCTCGCGCTGGGCTGCACATTCGACGGTCAAAGTGACACAGAGGTCCTGGTGGCGGCGTATGCGCAGTGGGGAAAAGCCTGTCTGGAAAAACTGCGCGGCATGTTTGCATTCGGCATCTGGGATCGAACGCGGCAACGCCTCTTTTTAGCAAGGGATCGGGTCGGAGAAAAACCTCTATATTATTGGTATGATGAGGAGTATTTTTGTTTTGCCTCAGAATTGAGAGCTTTACTTGCCCTGCTTCCCCACAGACCCTGTCTTGACCCGGCCGCGATCGACTTATATTTACACTATCAGTATGTCCCAGAGCCAAAAACGCCCCTCCATGGCATTCACAAATTATCTGCCGCGCATTGCCTGTCCATCGCTCCAGCCTCCTGGCAGATTCAGATGACAGCCTACTGGGATCTGGAACAGATCGAAGCACTTGAAGGCAAGCCCACCGAATTGATCGGCGAAGAGCTGGACCGGGCTTTGCCCCTGAGCTTACGTTCCGATGTCCCAATCGGCATTGCCCTGAGCGGAGGCCTTGATTCAGGAGCGATTGCCGCACTTGCTGCCCCAAGATGCCGGGACACACTTCAGGCTTTCAGCGTCGGCTATCCGGGTCATCCTCCCTATGACGAACGCCGCCAGGCTGAAAAGCTGGCCAAACTCCTCAAAATCCCATTCCACGCTGTCGAACTTCTCACGGAAGATTTTGTCGACTTTTTTCCGACGCTGATCGCAATGACGAACGATCCGATTGCAGATATTGCAGCCTATGGGCACTATGCCGTGATGAAACTCGCTTCAGACCATGGACTCAAAGTAATGCTCAGCGGACATGGAGGTGACGAACTCTTCTGGGGCTATCCCTGGGTCGTTAAAGCGGTCCAGTTGACCGAACGAAAACGTCGCTCTGCCGAACGTCCCATTTTCCCGCAATACGTGTGGAAGCTCATTGAATCCCTCGGACAACACCGCATCTATCAGCGGCTCTCACAGAGCGGCAAAGTACCGGCGTATCTCCGTACACTCCTGCAGAAAGGGTTTGAATTCAGCCGGCTTTCGCCTTCTTCTTCATCGCTCGTCTTTTACGACATGCTTGCCGATTTCAGAAATGGACTCAATTACTGCCGGAATATCTATTCGCCGGCCTTTCAGGAGCAGATCCCCGATCGAAATGCCTGGCAGCCGTTCGACAGCCGCGAGCACGATCACTTGCCGCCGCCTCTCAGGATATGTGACGTGTTAATGAAAACCTGGCTGGTGTCGAACTGCCTGGCGCTCGGCGACCGGCTGAGTATGGCATCCTCTGTGGAAACCCGGATTCCTTTGCTGGATTATAAACTGATCGAAGTCGTCACCGGGCTTCGTAAAAGCCATGCCGATCACAATCTGGGACCCAAATTCTGGTTAAAATCACTCCTCAAAGGCATTGTGCCGGACGAACTGCTCACACGTCCGAAGCGCGGTTTTGAGCCTCCGGCGCGCGAATGGATGCAAGCGGTTCTGCATCGATATGAGAAGCTGCTTCTGTCTGGCAGCTTGCTCGAGCTTCAGGTACTTTCCTCTGACGCAGTCGATCGACTCTACACAGAATTCAGAACGCGGCAAAAACATATTTTCTTTCTTTATAAACTCCTGGTCCTGGAAATCTGGTACCGAACCGTCGTGTTACAGGAAGCGCTATGCGTCTAATTCGTATCAGCACTAATGCCCCGGGCTATCTTCAACAATTTTATGAGAATACTCCAGAATTACACGATAAGCCCTATCTCGTTCAATACCAGACGCTTGCCTCAGATTGTTATGGCTGGGCAGACTTTTGGACTCACGCGCTAGGGAAGCTGCGATATGAAGTTTGGGAACTGGTGGGCAATGCAGAACGAATGCAAAAAAAATGGGCTGAAGAATATGCCGCTCCGTATCGCCGAACACGCTGGATGACCGATATTCTTACTGCTCAAGTGAAATTTTTCCAGCCTGACATCCTCTTTGTCAATGATTATCGGACGTACAGCGCAGATTTTTTTCGCCATCTTAAAAGAGAGTGCCCGTCCATTCGTCTCATACTCGGATGGTGCGGTGCGCCATACGTGGATGGGAGCGTCTTTAAAGCCTATGACATCGTTCTCTCCAATATCCCTGAATTAGTCGAGCATTTCCAACAAAAAGGATACTGTTGCAAATACATGCGACATGCTTTTGATCCCCGAATTTTAAAAAAAATCAACTCCGCAACAGAGAATGCCGTTGACTTTTCATTTTTAGGTTCGATCGTAAAGCACTCCGACTTCCATAAGACACGCGAAGCTATTTTACGAGAACTCATCCGAAGCACAGACATACAGCTTTGGATCGAGACGTCGAATCCGCCTCAGCCCCATCAGTGGGTCTGGCCGATCAGACAATTCGCCTATGACGCTGTACAATGTCTAAAACGCCTTCCAGCCGGATGGAATGTCCTACGCGCTCACCCTAAACTGCAACACTATGCGGAGATGAATTATCGCCCGGAAGCCCGGGGAGTCATAGACCCCGAGATTGTCAAGCAGTCACATCCTCCTCTGTATGGACTAAAGATGTATCAACAACTGTACGAATCAAAAATCACCCTCAATACGCATATCGACCTTGCAAGCCAGTCTGCATCGAATATGCGGCTCTACGAAGCCACAGGAGTTGGGACGTGCTTACTCACCGAATGGCAGCCGAACCTGCATGAAATCTTTGAGCCAGATGTGGAAGTTGTGACCTATCACCGTCCAGAGGAAATCGCTGAAAAAGTGCGATATCTTTTATCACACGACGGAGAACGGCGTCAAATTGCCGAAGCTGGTCAGCGGCGAACCCTGAAAAGTCACACATTTGACATCAGGGCCGAAGAACTTGATGCCTCTATTCGAGAGGTTCTCGGACCAAAATCTCCACTATAGGGAAGATGAACTTGACAGCTCAGAGAAAGAAACTCCAGGCAGCGTTAGAGAAATCTTCTCACAGTTGATGGACTCGTAAAAAGATGTATTGCTTAAGATGCTAATTTAACGAAATAACATCTCTTTTTTGGTTGCGTATTGTTGGTAACACTATTAGTATTATCCCCATAATTTCAAGACCATTCATGGGGAAAACACCCACAGGGATGAGTCCTGAATCTGTATCAATATTTCAGCTTTTTTGTAAAGTAATTGTTTGACAGGTTAAACAAATTATCTTACTTTAACGTTCAGCAGTTAATTGCCTGTGTTATTTGTGTTGTTAACTCAAATGTATTCAATTTAAGGAGGAGTCTATTATGAGTAACAGTTCTGGAGAACCCGCTTCTTATAAGCCATTGAAAACGATTATCCCGTTTTTAATAATCGGGGCGCTTATTCTTGTTTTAGTTGGTTTTTTGTGGGGGCTTTGCGCCGTGACGATTGACTCCGGAAAGGTCGGAATTGTGTTTTATAAAAGCGGAAATCCTGATCCTGCAGGGCATTTTATTGTGGAAAAAGGCTACAAGGGGACTCAACGGGAGGTTCTTCTGCCAGGTTTGCATTTTTTCTGGAAAACTACAGCCTTTGTAGACATTAAGCAAGTGAATATGACAGAGGTTCCTGAAGGGAAAGTGGCGGTGCTTGTCGCTAAAGATGGAGAAGAATTGCCGAAAGGCGCTGTACTTGCCGATGATGATGAAATTAATGCTGAAACTGGTGAATTAATTAAAATGGGACAAAAAGGGATTCGAAAAAGTTTTCTCAAACCAGGGAAATATCCGATCAATACCGATTATTTTGACGTTCAGCTTGCCGATGCTCTGAACATCGAATTTGGAAAGATCGGGGTGCTAACCAGAAAGATTGGAGAGTCCCCGCCTCCAGGCCAAATTCTCGTTCCGATGGATAGTAATTATCGCGGTGCTATTCGGGAAGTACTTGAACCGGGGATTCAGTATCTTCATCCTAAAATTTACAGTTGGGAGGTTGTTGACGCGCTTGACATTCCCGCCGGTAAGGTTGGTGTTGTTACTCGAAAACTGGGTGAAACCGCGCCTCACGGACAACGCCTGGTTTCCTGGGACAGCAATTATCGCGGTATTATCCGGGAAGTGTTAAAACCTGGGATGCAATATTTACATCCGAAAGTGTATAGTTGGAAAATAGAAGAAGCGATCACGATTCCAGCCGGTAAAATCGGAGTGCAAACCAGAAAAGTTGGCGACTCACCGCCTCCGGGAACCATGCTGGTAGAACGCGACAGTAATTTTCAGGGCATTATCAGAGAAGTGCTGGAACCTGGTATGCATTATGTCAATCCCTATGAATTTGATGTTGAGAAGCATGAGATTATTTCTATCCCTGATGGGCATGTAGGAGTTTTGATTGCCAGAACCGGAAAAATTTCTCCAGGCGCTGAACTGCTGGTTGATGAAGGTTTTCAGGGAGTCCGTAAAGATTATCTGAAACCAGGGCTTTATCCGATTAACCCCTATGAATTCGATGTTGTCAAAGTGGATACCAGAAAACAGAAATATGAAATGACATCAGTTAAAAATCAAGGGGATACGGCATTTTCAGATGAAATCCTTTTCCTTTCCAATGATGGATTTGAGATCGCCGTCGATGTAACCGTGTTATATGAGATCCAACCGGAAAATGCGCCTTATGTCGTGGCAACCTTGGGGCAAAATTTAGATGATGTGAAAACCAAGATTATTCGTCCTGGTTCCCGTTCATTTGCCCGTCTTGAAGGCTCAATGCTGAAAGCGGTTGAGTTTGTCAGCGGCAGCACCCGCAAAAGCTTCCAGGATAAACTTTCCAATGCCCTTCAGTTAGAAGGAGCCAGAGCTAAAATCAATATAGTGAATACCTTTGTCAGAAATTATACGATTCCTGAAAATCTGCTAAAACCGATTCGCCAGAAAGAGATTGCCGAGAAACAAAAAGAGCAATATATCGAAGAGCAGAAACGGGAAGAAGAACAGGCCAAATTAGCAAGACAGAAGGCTCTGGTAGAGCAGCAAAGCCAGAAAATCAAAGCTGAAACCGCTAAGATTGTCGCGGAAACCAAGGCTGAAGAACAAAAACAGGTTGCCATTATCAAAGGCCAGCAGGGTCTGGAAGTTGCGAAGTTAGAAAAAGAAGCGGCAGAGCAGGAAAAATTGAAACAAATTGCACTTGGCGAAGGTGAAGCCAGGCGGCGTGAACTTTTGATCAAGGCTGATAATTTGGAAGAATTACGTTTGAATATTTACAAAGACGTTATGACTCGCTTTGCATCAGAAATTGGGAAACAAAAATGGGTTCCAGATATGATTGTCGGCGGCGGCGGAATGACCGGTACAGCCGGAAGCAATTTGTCGGGTTCGATTGCTGATATTTTAAATATGCTGAACCTGATGGTTGCAAAACAACTCCAGATTCAACACATGGTAACTTCTGAGGAAGAACCTCAACCTGCAAAGCAATAATCCTTAGCTGGATGTATGCGGTGGCAGCTCTGCTGGGCGGCCTCTGCATACAGCTTGTATTCTAAGATGCAGGCGGCTGCGAAAAGCGGGCTCTTGCTTCTGAAAAAGGAAATCAGAGTTTTTTAGCTCGTTGTTTTAAATCTCGTTGTTTTAAATACTTTATTATGCCACAGACCTCAACTCTTGAATATGTTAAACGCCTCAACCTTCGTCGTAGAAGACGGAAAATGTATAGTTGGGGAGCGATTTTGCTGGGAGGTATCACTTATCTTGACGCCGGCTGGAGATTTCCGATCTGGTTAACCGGTCCCTGGGCCTTTGCCCTGGGAACGCCTTTCATTATTGGCGGTGTCGTCGCGTTGCTTTCTACGTATAAACTTCCTGTTCGTGAAGCATTGCTATTTGCCAGCACGCAAAAAGGTGAACTGACAGCGCCATCCCTTTCAATCGCCCTGAATATCACGCTTGAAACTGCTGAAATTATTCTGGCGAATTTGGTGCAAAAGGGCTATGCCCGAATATCTGACGATGATTTGGAAGAAGGCGCGGTAGTGTACAAAATCAGCGGAATCGATCAACTGACTTCCTGAACAGAAGATGGGTGAGGGTTTCTGTGTAAAATGGCCGCGTGAAGTTTTTACGAGGCCATCACATTTCATTAAACTCGATTTATGATGAATTTTTTGTTTTCACACCCTTCGAAGGTGGCGCAGCAACAGTTTAAGATGATGCCTCATCTCAAACATTGGCTTACATACATGGCAAGCCCGCGCTACCGGCAGTTAGAAAAGATTCGTCGAAAGCCACGCTACAGCCGAATCTCAACAACACTTTTAGGCCCCCCGCTCATTGTGCCTGATGGAAAATCGTTCTTCTATAGTTATCAAGAAATTATCTCCCATCAAATTTATGCCTTTAAGACTGACAAACAGGAACCTGTCATTCTTGATTGCGGCGCCAACCTGGGACTCGGCACAATTTACTTCAAACGCATGTATCCTCAAAGCAAGATTATCTCGTTTGAAGCGGATCCAGAGCTTTTCAAGATCCTTCAACATAACTTGACAAGCTTTCACTGTCACGATGTCCATCTTGTCAATAAAGCTCTATGGATCTCAGAGAGCTCTCTGACCTTCTTACAAGAAGGAGCAGACGGAGGACGAATTCTTTGCAACCCCGGAACAGCGTCGGAGCGCATGATTCAGGTGTCTGCTGTGCGCCTGCGGGATTATCTTATCGAGCACAAAATAATCGATTTTTTAAAAATCGATATTGAGGGTGCTGAAACAGAAGTTCTGTTAGATTGCGAAGATCAGCTGGAAGGCGTTGAAAATATTTTTGTTGAATATCACTCTTTCAGCAAGCAGGAGCAAAGGCTGGATGAACTGCTGCGCGTACTGAGATATGCAGGTTTCAGAGTCCATGTTCACAATCAATTTGCAGCTCCTCAACCGTTGCTGGCCTGCCCGGATCGCTCAGGAATCGATATGAACCTGAATATCTTCGGCTATCGTCAGGCTCTCTAACTCGACGACACAGCATGCCGCTTACTGTTCTTCACATCAATCAGTCAGACATCTCCGGCGGGGCGGCAATTGCCGCATACCGACTTCACAGAGCCTTACGGGCCCAAGGGGTGCATTCTCGTCTTCTGGCCGGAGTGGTGAAAACCGATGATCCGCATGTTGCCGCCACGCCGCCGATTTCTCTCCCGGAGAAACAAGTGTCTTTCATCACCCGCCGCATCGGGCTGAACTATATCCAGCTCATCAGTAGCTGGAAAATTCTCCGCCATCCTTTTTATCAAGAAGCCGCGATTCTCAATTTTCATAATTTGCATACAGACTACTTTAACTATCTGGCTATCCCGGCGCTTACACAACAGAAAGCATCGCTATTGACCCTGCATGATATGTGGAGTTTTACCGGGCACTGCGGGTATAGTTACGACTGCACACGCTGGCAAACCGGTTGTGGGAACTGCCCGTTCCCTCATGAACATCCCCCCATACAACGGGATGCCACACAACAGGAATGGAAACTGAAACACTGGGCCTATGCACGTTCAAAACTCAGCATTGTTGCGCCCAGTACATGGCTCGCCAAACTGGCCGGACAGAGCATGTTGAGAAATTTCAAAATCCATCATATCCCAAACGGCATTGATGTAACACGCTATAAACCCCTTGAACCTGAAAAATGCCGCGACCTCCTCGGGATCTCCCCGAAAAAACGGGTACTCATGTTTGTAGCCCACAGTTTAAACGCGTTGCGTAAAGGCGGCGATCTCTTCTCTCAGGCGCTTCACAAACTCCCACAACGTCTGAAGTCCGAGATACTGCTCCTGATGATTGGCTACGGCGGAGAGACACTTGCCTCAGAGCTGGGTATTCCAACCGTAAACTTAGGCTATGTGGGCAGCGATCAACTCAAAGCCATCGTCTATTCTGCGGCCGACCTCTTTCTCTTTCCGACCCGGGCAGATAATCTTCCGGTTGTGCTGCAGGAAAGCATGGCCTGCGGAACCCCAATGGTCTCATTTCATGTCGGCGGTGTTCCGGATCTTGTACGTCCAGGGGTCACGGGCTATCTGGCGTCTCCGTGTGATGTTGATGATTTTTGCGCAGGCATAATTCAATTGCTTGAAGATAAGAAGCTGCGTGAACACTTGGGAACACAATGCCGAAAGATTGCAGAGGCAGAATATCCTGCAACATTGCAGGCACAACGTTATAATGCTGTCTACCAAGCGCTCCTCCAGGCAGAATAGGAGCTTCACGATCGAATCAAAAAGTCACATCCGCTCCTGTCCGCTACATTGGCCGCTCTTTTCGCCAAGGCTTTCCAGCCCCAGCTCCGAAGCGCTTCTACATGAAACTTCGCGCGAAAGCGCTGATAACGCCAGCCTGTTCCCGGCCACATCGGCTCCTGGAAGCGTTCCCGTAATGCCGCGCGTTCCCATTGGCGCTGTTCTTCATAGTGCGGATTATCGGTTTTAATACCCGTGTATTTCCGGAATGCGCCAAGAGGAGAGTTGATATAGGCGACTTTCGGCTCCAAGACGGCAATTTTGGCAAAGAGCTCAATGTCCATATGCAGATGAAAACGTTCGTCAAGTGGCATGACCTGCTCTAGCAGGCTACGCCGAATAAAGAGAGATTGATTGTAGGGCCAGTATCCTTGCAGCCATGTTTTGGCTGGCACAGGCGCAATACCCACCAGATTTTTTTTGACACCGTGCTCATCGACAATGGCAGTATCTCCGGCAACAACCTGTACTTCAGGAGCTTGCCGGCTTATATCCGCAATTCGCCAGAACGCGCCGGGATAATAAAAGTCGTCCGAATTCTGCCAGCCGATCCAATCGCCTGAGACCTTGGCAAAGCCTTCGTTGAGCGCCTGAGTTTGCCCTTTATCAGGATGACTGCGCCAGCAGGTCACATGCCCCGGTTTCTTTGCAAGATATTCTTTTGTCCCGTCGGTCGACCCACCGTCCAGCACAATCTGCTCGACCAGCGGATACGCCTGCATCTCAATGCCGGCAACGCAGACCTTGAGAAAAATCAGCTGGTTGAATGACGGGGTCACAATACTCATCAAAGGCAATGACATTCTTCTATAACCGAGCAATGTTATGCAGCTTCTACGTTCTCTGCCATAATTTTTTATTGACTTTTCATCTTTGATGTCGCTATGATATCATCTCGTCTGTCAAGGACTTTTGCGAAGATCGTAAATATCCGTGTACCTCTAAAATTTCTACAGTCCTCATGAGACCAACAGTCTCCATTGTCATCCCCACAGCGAAGCGCTTCAGGGAATTGCAGCAAACACTTTTGGCCCTCGAAACCCAAAGCGTTCAAGCAGAACGAATTGTCATTATTGATGACGGCAACCCGCCAGACGACTGGTCAACGATTCAGGCTTTTTGTCAGCAACGCCGTCTGTCGATTCACTGCCTTTCAAACGCGCCGCAAAGAGGCCCGGCTGCCGCGCGCAATAAAGGCATTCTGGCATCTGAGGAAGAATATATTCTCTTTATCAACGACGACACCAGGCCGACTCGTTCGATATTTTTAGAGCAGCATCTCTCTTTTGCGGCCAGACATCCCAATTGCTGCATTCTGGGGAAGTTGGACTGGGCTCCGGAGACACCCAACAGGCTGTTGTTCGGCCCCTGGACCAAGCGGCTTGCATTTGATGTCGGATACGACGATCTGGAGCCGGAAGAGCACCTGGGCTTTCACAAATTCTGCACAGCGAACGTTCTGGTTCCACGGCGCGTCTTGCAGTATTGTCTCTTTGACGAGCGCTTTCCCTTTGCAGCGTATGAAGATATTGAACTCGGCTATCGCCTGGCACAGCGTGGCTCTACGCTCCTCTACAATCCTGAATCCTGTGTCTATCACGTTCATCGCTATGACGCCGACATGGTTGTCGCCCGGCAAAAAAATGCTGGGCACTCCCTGGCCTATCTGCTCCACGCACACCCCGAGCTTCAAGACCGCTATTCCCCAAAGCTTTCTCGCCTTCTCACACGCCTGTTAATCTTGTGGGTAAACAGCCCTTTCTTTTCATACTGCTCCGAAGATTTTCGATTATTCTGCCGGCAGCTTGCAGCAAAGTACGCGGCTTTTTGGGAGAGCGACGCCTCTTACACACAAAAAGCAGGCCAGCAGAATACAATGTGATGCAAAGATCGGAACGAGAAAAGACTTGACAGAATTTTTGACAGCGTGTTACGTGCCCTGTGTTTTCAGACATGCGCCTCCTTTTCCACAAAGGCGCAGGATATATCAATCTTTTGGAGGGAGATTATCGTGTACGCGGTTATTGAAACAGGTGGTAAACAGCATAAAGTCACCGAAGGTGAAATTATCCGGGTCGATACATTACATGCAGATCCTGGTGCTGAAGTCGTGTTCGACAAAGTGATGCTGGTGAAAACAGATGACGATGTGATCAAAGTAGGCCATCCGTATGTCGACAACGCATCAGTCACTGCTGAAGTGATCGAACAGGGCAAAGCCAAAAAAATTATTGTCTTTAAGTATAAACGAAAAAAGAATTATCAGCGAAAACAAGGTCATCGTCAGCGTTATACGGCAATCAAAATTAAAGCCATAGCTGCATAAAAAATTATTGAAGGGAGTCTGGAACCATGGCACATAAAAAAGGCGGCGGAAGCTCACGGAACGGACGCGATAGCAATGCAAAGCGACTGGGAGTAAAACGTTTTGCCGGACAGCTTGTGACCGGCGGAAGCATCCTGGTGCGGCAGCGCGGCACCGTCTTCAAACCAGGAAACAATGTCGGACGGGGAAAAGATGATACGTTGTTTGCAAAAGTTGACGGAGTCGTCGAGTTTGTCAACAAAGGCAAAGGACGGCGTTTTATCCATATCCGCCCGCAAGTGGCGCAATCTGCGTAAATGTTCATTGATGAAATAGAGATCCGGGTCAAAGCCGGTGATGGAGGCAATGGATGTCTGAGCTTCCATCGAGAAAAATTTGTCCCACAAGGTGGCCCGGACGGCGGAGACGGTGGTCGTGGAGGCCATGTTATTTTCGAAGTGGACCCTCAACTCTCGACCTTAGTGGACCTCCGCTATAAAAGGCGATATAAGGCTGAACGCGGAGCACATGGCAAAGGCAGCAACAAGCATGGGAAAAATGCTGACGATTTGATCGTTCGCATTCCCCCGGGTACAATTGTAAAACTTCGTGAGAGTGGTGAGTTACTGGCGGATCTTTCAACGCCGTATGAACAGTTTCTTGCTGCTAAGGGCGGTGACGGCGGACGCGGGAACGCTCGTTTTAAATCTGCAACGAATCAAGCACCCCGGCGTACCGAGCCCGGATGGCCCGGAGAAGAACGTGTCCTGCAACTTGAATTAAAGTTGTTGGCTGATGTGGGAATTATCGGCTTGCCAAACGTCGGTAAGTCAACGCTGATTTCGAGAATTTCAGCAGCGCGTCCAAAAATTGCGAACTATCCCTTTACCACGCTTGTTCCGAATTTAGGGGTTGTGCGGGTATCGGATTATCGCAGTTTTGTTGTGGTCGACATTCCTGGTCTGATCGAAGGAGCTTCTGTCGGGACAGGACTCGGTTTTCAATTCCTGCGTCACATCGAGCGTACGCGCATGTTCGTTCATTTGATCGATATCTCCTCTGACACCGAGCGCGATCCGATCGATGACTTTGTCACGATCACGACTGAACTGGAACAATACGATCCGGATTTATGCCGGCGGCCTCAAATTGTCGTTGCCAATAAACTCGATGCATTGCGCGATGACAAGCGCCTCCAACAACTGAAACACTTTTGCGAACAGGAAGAGATGCCGTGTTATGCGATTTCAGCAGTCAGCGGCAAAGGGGTCGGCCCAGTCATACAACACATCAGCAAACTACTTTACCCAACGGAATAGATGACATCACAACAAGAACAAGACGTTCACCAGCAAGGGGTAACAGGCTTGACCCGTGAGGGTGCGCTATGTGCCGCCGAAGCGGCACTCGACAAAAAGGCGCAGAATATTATCCTGCTCGACGTCTCGCAGCTTACGACCTGTGCAGATTATTTTCTGATTTGCAGTGGACACTCTCCTACTCAAGTAAAAGCGATCGTTTTCAACATTGAACAAGCGTTGAAAGAACGCGGAACTCGTCCTCTGCACATTGAGGGTCAGTCGGAAGCTCGCTGGGTACTTATGGATTATGATGAATTGATCATACATGTTTTTCATGAAAACGCGCGGGAGTTCTATGATCTCGAACGGCTTTGGAAAGATGCGCCATGTACGACATTTGAGGACCCGACAGAAGCGGCTCCTGATTTTTCCATACCATGACGATCACCCTTCTGGCGCTCGGCAAAATCAAGGATCGCGCGTTACAGCGCTTGATTGATAAGTATTGCCAGCGGATACAGCATTATACGCGATTCGAATACATCGAACTGAGCGCAGAAAAACGCAAAAAAACAGAAAACGACACTTGTGTAAAAAAACGGGAATCTGAAAAGATTCAAAAGCAGTTACTTCCTCACGATTTTATTGTCGCGCTTGATGAACGCGGCCTAGAATATTGTTCCATGGACTTTGCAAAATTTCTTGAAAAACAGCAGATACGTGGGAATAGAAAGCGTCTTGTCTTTGTTACAGGAGGCGCGACAGGGTTCTCAGAGACCTTTCTCCGTTCGGCGGATTTGTGCCTTGCCTTGTCGAAAATGACACTGCCTCATCAGTTATGCCGCCTTCTTTTTGTCGAACAATTATATCGGGCATTCAGTATTATCGCCGGAGAACCGTATCATAACGCATAGCAAATCGGACATGGAGAAAGAAGAACACGTCATTTTAATCGTTGATGATGAAGAAGGCCTGCGCGAAGGATTGAGCAGGCTTCTTGAGGATGAAGGCTATGCGGTGGAGTGCGCGGAAAACGCGGAAAAAGCACTCGAAATCGTTCGTAAGACCCATATCGATCTGATGCTGACCGATATGCGCATGCCTGGGATGAGCGGCATCGAACTATTGAAGCAGGTCCGCAAAATACAGGAAAAGATCGGGGTGATTATTCTGACAGGATATGGTGAAATCGAATCGTATATTGAAGCCATGAATTTCGGAGCCATCGAATATGTCAGCAAACCCTTCAAAGAGAACGAGCTCAAATTCATTGTCGGCAAAATTCTCAATCAATCGACCACATTTGCGAACAGGTCTGAATCGTGAGCAAAGGAGGAGAGCGTGAAAGACTTACAGAGTAGCATCCGCGACATTCCGGATTTTCCGACAGCAGGCATTCTTTTTAAAGATATTACCCCGTTATTGCGCGATCCAGAGGCGTTTCAGCAGGCGATCGACAGGATTGCCGATCAATGGACCGGCAAGACGATCGACGTCATCGTCGGAATCGAAGCGCGCGGCTTTATCTTTGCGGCTGCCTTGGCATATAAGCTTGGGGCAGGCCTGGTGATTGTCAGAAAGCCGGGTAAGTTGCCGTACACGACCTGTTCTGTGACGTATGAGCTTGAGTACGGAACAGATACGCTGGAAGTCCATGATGACGCAATTCAATCCGGGCAAACCGTCCTGATCGTCGATGACGTGCTTGCCACAGGCGGGACCGTCAAAGCGGTTTCCGACTTGCTTCAGGATTTTGATGCTAAGCTGTTGGGAGCTGCCTTTCTGGCAGAATTGAGTTTCTTAAACGGTCGTGACAAGTTGACGGACTTTGAGCGAATAACATCCTTAATAGCATTTTAGCGGCCGATATGCTGCTTATCGGCATCACAGACAATATGCGCCCGTAGCTCAGCTGGATAGAGCGAAGGATTCCTAATCCTTAGGTCGGAGGTTCGAGTCCTCTCGGGCGTATGTGCTGTGTTGGTCCCTTCCCCCCAAATGTACAATACATTCTTCCTCGAAACAATTTCTTTTTCCGGCACAATTCTCTCTTGACGATTTTCTTCTGCCCGCGACCCATGTTATATCATGAAGAAAAAAATCATCTCTATTTTTGTCCCGCAGCAGGGATGCTCCCAGAGCTGCAGCTTCTGCCATCAGGCCAATATCACCGGGGTGAATACGCTCGCCGCTCTCAGCCCGGACCGATTGCGGCAACAAATCGACCGGGCGTTGCATGAGCCTAAAAGTCAAGATCGAAACGTAGATTTCGACCTCGCTTTTTATGGTGGAAGTTTTACAGGACTCCCGCTTGCAAAGCAGCAAGAGCTGCTGCACACGGTCCAGGATTATGTCGATCGGGGCAAAATTTCAGGGATCCGACTCTCTACGCATCCGGCAATGTTTAATGAAGAAATTCTGAACGTGCTCCGGCGCTGTTCCGTACGCCTTGTCGAGTTAGGCGTTCAATCTTTCGATGATCGGGTCCTCGAACTCGCTGGGCGGCAGCATACGGCGGCTGATGTCGTCACAATCGTTCGCGCACTCCATGAGCAGAACATTAAGGTCGGAATTCATCTGATGATCGGACTTCCCGGCGATTCACATGAAACAAGCTTGCGTTCAGCCCGTCAGACAATTGATGTGAAGCCTGATTCAGTCCGCATCCATCCCTGTTTAGTCATCCAGGGAACTCGACTGGCAGCACTGTATAGAACCGGACAGTACCAGCCTCTCAGCCTTGAAGCGGCCGTACAGACCAGTAAAGAGATGCTAGCCTTGTTCAAATTCCACCATCTTCCTGTGACAAGAATCGGTCTTCAAACAACCAGTAGTATGGAGCAGCACCTTCTTGCTGGTCCTTATCACCCAGCATTCAGACAATTGGTGGAATCCGCCATGTTCTACGACAGGATGGCGGCCAGAATTGAGAAGCACAACACCTCCATGCACACACTGGTTTTTCACGTCTCACCGCAAGATCTTTCCACAGCTCGCGGCCAGAAAAACAGCAACCTCCGCAAGCTCAGAGACACTTTTCACGCGCACAACATTCGAATCATTCCTGAAAGCACACTGGAACGAGGAGACATAACGCTTTCCACATTCCCATAATCTCTGTTCTTACGGTGGCGTAGAGTACTCCCGACGATAAGGGGGGGATGGGTGGGTGTGTACGCTGTGTTGCTGTCTTAATCCAGATCAACCGTCCGTCAACATGTCGTTTATCTCTATACTGTGTCCGGCCCGGCAATATGATCGCATGATAAAGACAGCCTCCTGTATTCAGAGAGCAGGAACGACAGCGTCACAGCAAAGATGTCGCACTTAAAAGAGTGAGTCCGACAGTTTGGCAAATTCATAGGGCAGGATAAGTACGATATGATCCCGGTTAATGTCTAAAAACGGTGTATGCAGAATCAACCGACCTTGAATGTCCCTCACTTCGGCATCAGTAACCGCGATAAATTGATGGGATTCGATAATATAATCAGTCAGTCTGGCTCCCGGCACAAGAGAAACTTTCCCACGCAGGCGGAAATCTTTTGTACAGATAATAATTTCAGTCTTGTCGACAATATCCGGCCCCACTCCATCAAAATCGATGGAATCTCTGAAACCAGGCATATTCACATCCACACCGATGTCTTCCACCTCTGAATCAATAAAGTCAAATTCATCCATATCATTCGTCACATTGCTCATGTTCAGTTCTCCTCAAAAATCAGCTCCAGGTTCTTTCATCACAGCAACACGCCGCTCTCAAGCGGATCCCGGTATTATGCGGAATTCGTGAAAACGCGCTAATCGCTAATAATTTCGGGTCGGCTCTGTCAGTATTCGGATTCCATGCAGAATTTGACGAATGCGCTGAAGAGAGAGCCGATTCGCTCTGTTAACTCACGCCTGTCCACTGTAAAAACTTGTGAGACATTCACCAGACTCTGTTTCGGCAAGTTCGCTTCACCTTTCCTTAAGAGCACATTCTCCGGGTGACAGGCATTTTTGAGATTACTCGTCAACGCACACACAATGATGGTATCAAGCGAAGTTCCATTAAACAGGTTATTCTGAATCACGACATACGGCCGACGGTAGCCAGGCTCCGAGCCAAAGGGTTCGTCTAAATAGATCCAAAATACGTCTCCCTGGCGGATGTCCATGATGCCTCCATTTCAACCATAATCGGCTCTCTTTTCCTCTTTAAAAGAACATCTTTCTTCAGCCTTAGTTTCATTTCATTCCTGCTCTGTCAAACTGTGATCGTTTAGACAGGAAATTCCGTTCTCAATTTTCAGATATAAAGAATACAACAATCACAGGAAAAAGTCAAGAACTCTCTTTGCTGACATTGCGATTTCCCTCACGATGAATATGACTTGACAAAAAACAGTCTTCGTTAACATTCAATCTATACCTCACAAAAAAGCCAGGCTTTGTGACCCAGGGAGGAGAGATTATGATATATAGCTTGCTGGAAATTATCGGCAGTCTGGGCGTGTTTTTATTCGGCATGAAAACCATGAGTGAAGGCATTCAGCGAACATCGGGAGAACGTCTGCACGCAATTATGAATTTCATGACCGGAAACCGATTTGCTGCGGTCTTTACAGGATTTGCCATTACGGCGATCATTCAATCATCGTCAGCAACAACGGTCATGATTGTGAGTTTTGTGGATGCAGCCCTGTTGTCCCTGGAGCAAGCCATCGGCGTTATTATGGGCGCGAACATCGGGACGACCGTCACCGGATGGGTCGTGGCCATGTTAGGCTTCAAATTTAACATCATCACAATCGCATTACCGACGATCGGCATTGGATTTCCCATGCTGATCATTCGAAAATGGAACAAAGAAGCCTGGGGTGAGATTCTGACAGGCTTCGGGGTCCTCTTGTTGGGCTTGAACTATTTGAAGCTCTCAGTGCCGGATATCCAGAACAATCCAGAGCTGTTACAATTTCTCAGCAACTACACTGATTCAGGATTTACATCTTTAATAATGTTTATCCTGGTCGGTGCGGTGCTGACGGTGCTTGTCCAATCCTCGAGTGCAGCCATGGCAATCACTTTAACGATGGCTCATGCCGGCTGGATTGATATCTACACAGCTGCTGCCATTGTGCTCGGTGAAAACATCGGAACCACCATCACTGCGTTTTTGGCATCTATCGGCGCCCAGGTCAACGCGCGGAGAGCGGCCCGCGCTCATACCATGTTCAACCTGTTAGGTGTCCTCTGGATGCTCTGCGTTTTTAAGCCGTTCTTGCATTTTGTCGAAATCGTTGTCCCCGGCGATATGTTCACACCGGCCGGAATTCCCGCGCACCTGGCGATGTTTCACACGATGTTCAACCTCGTAAACACTTGCTTACTGATTGGCTTTGTCAGCCCGCTTGAAAAACTGGCCGTCAGGCTTGTACGAGACGAGAAGCAGGAAGAGAGAGAAAAATATACCCTAAAATACCTTTCCTCTCCCCTGCACGAGACCGGTGAGATAAAGATTCTCGAAGCCAAAATGGAACTGTCGAAAATGCAGGATATTCTTCAGGATATGTTCAGCAGCTTTCTCGACATCCTGCCGTGCTCTCAGGAAGAGGAGAGCTCTGCAACATTAACGTCGCTGGAAAAGATGGAAGAGTACACCGATCAAATGCAGGAACAAATCACACGATTTCTGATCGAATGCAGCCGCGACGAGCTCAATAAGGACAGTGCCACGAACGTCAATCTGATGATCCGCATTGCCCATGAAATGGAACGAATCGCTGACAGCTGCTTCACATTGGGTCTATTATCCCATCGGCGCAATAAAAAGGCGATCGCTCTCTCCTCAGACGTGCTCCAAAACCTGACACCATATACCGACCTTGTGCAGCAATTTATGGCCTTTAACAAAAGCCACCTCAATGCCCCGCTTTCCGAGAAAGAACTTTTACACGCTTATAGAATAGAAAATGCCATTGACGCCTTACGCAAAAAATTGAAAAAAAATGCTCAAACGCGCTTACAAAAAGGCGCTGACGTCAAAGGAGAACTCTTGTATATCGATATGCTGCAACATATTGAACATATCGGCGATTCCTGCCTGAACATCTCTCAGGCGTTACGGCAATATCATTAAATCATACAAAGACGACAGCCCGGCAAGGCAGTTGCAGGTCGGACTTTCCTTCCAACGGAATTCTAAGCCGCTCTGTCAGGACCCTGCCGCAAAGGCAACATGTCCTTCTGCTCTGCTGAGGATCAGATCCATTACTGCCGCCTCAAGACTCACCTCAGGAGAAAGGCGGCAGACCGTTGTCAAAATGTGTTCAAGTCCTCTTGGGACGTCTTCTTCGGCAAAACGCCGGTCGGCAGGGAAGAGTTGTCCGTGCTCGTCTTTTGCTCTGAATTCACAGGCCGCAAGCACAGCATCAGCAATCGATTCGCACGCGCATTGATGTTGCTGAGCCAGGAGCATCGCACCGACTAAACGGTCGTCTTTATCAAGTTTCCGAGTCACATCCCTTCCCACCCGAAAGATCGTGTCTCCCAGGGCCTTATTTTGAAAACGGAACAACAAATCGTCAATATGCTCAAGAAGGGCCGGCAGACTTAAGTCATTGGGATAGGCTGCATTCAGGGCTGCCGCCGATTGCTGCATACAGGTACGGACTTGCTGCCGGAGTTCAGGAATTGCGAGTGCTTCATACAGATACTCAAAATCTGGATTGTGCTGATAGCCGAAATATGCGGCAGCGGCATGGCCTGAATTATGGATGAAAAGCTTGCGGTCAACATAGGCTTGCATATTATCTTTCGGCGCGATATCAGGAATATTCGGGATTGGATTTTTAAAGGCACGCCCATCGAGAATAAGCTGATTATATGCTTCCGCAAAGACCCAGGAGGGATCTTCGGCAAGATCGTCCTCTTTCATGATCGGCACCATTTTGCCGATGCTCGTTTCCACGAATCCCACCAGACGGTCGATGTCATTGTCGTCAGGGAGATGCTTGTGAAGTTCCGCACGCACGAATTGTGCCACATTTCGAAAATTTTCCGCCATAATGATATCCAGGGGCAGCTTTCCGTAGTGTTCGAAACGTTTGCGTAATCCCTCGGCAAGTGCCGGAAGAATATGCGGCAATACGCTCTTCCCGACCGCTGTTGCAACGATGGACGCCTCGGCGATCTCGCGGCTTACCTGTTCGACATCCTGCCCGTTGACGGCGCGAACATCTTCCACCAGAATGGTTTCATCAGGCTGATCGTTGTGCTTAATGACGACCCGGTATTGACGATCTCGATTCAGGGCGTCTAAAATTGTTGGATTAATATCCACAAATACGACCTCATAACCGCCTCGTGAAAAAAGTTGCCCGATAAAAGAACGACCGATGTTGCCGGCTCCGAATAAAACAAGTTTTTTGTCCGTCATGGCTTAGCCAGAAAGCCCCAAAGATCGAGAGAACACACAAAAAGCCTGTTCTGGTCGTCTCTGCCTCTCTGCGGGGAAAATGTAACATAACAGGTCATGAAAGAAATCACCTCAGTTATAAGAGATGCTGTATTGCCGGATAGATCCCGCAATATTTCCGATATTTCTCCTGGTAGATCGCATGATGCCTCATATTCGGGTCAAAACGTTTTTCCTCTTTCACAAAACAGGCTGCTGCGTCCCGGGCGTTTGTCAACGCTCCTGTTGAAATACCTGCCAGCATAGCAGCCCCCAGAGTTTCGGATTCCACCACCTTAATGAAATGCGGAGACCCGGTCGGCTCAACATAAGGCAGTGTCAGCAAGAACCTGTCCATTCAGGGCATACGCCGCCCCTTCACAGACTGATGTGCCAATATCCAAACGATACTGTGACAAGCTCGTATTCCAAGTATTTCTCAAAAGCCTCCCTGACGGGAGCAGGCACACTTCCTGTCCAATCGTGTGAATAACTTTTGGTTTTCTGAGCGTTGTCAAGCTTTTTTATCCTATGCAGGAACGCTTCTATGCCAAACTCTTTGATCATATTACGAACGGATCGAGCTTCTGCTGCATCGTCTTGTTGACGGCCTGATCGTCTGGACTGCCTCTGCTTTTTTCCAGGCTCATGAGAATTCTGCTTGACACGCCCCCGGTTTCAACAAAGAGTTCGCCTGACATGCCGGTGGAAGCTTTTCAGCCGGACACGTTGCATTTTTGCGCCTTTACAGTGGTGAGAAAAGGAAAGGCATATGAAGCACACACAGTATGATGTCATTATTATCGGAGCTGGTCCGGCAGGATTAATCGCCGCGATCGAAAGTGTTGTCCCATCCAGAAGAATTCTCATTCTCGACAAAATGTCGAAACCGGCCCTGAAACTGAGATTGTCCGGAAAAGGACGCTGCAATATTACGAATGCAGCTGATCTGAAGGAATTTATTGGGCATTTTGGCCAAAACGGACATTTTTTGCGCCCGGCGTTTGGCAAATTTTTTCATAAGGATCTGCTGCGCTATTTTGAAGAACTCGGTCTCCGCTTCAAGTGTGAAGAGAAGGGACGCTATTTCCCGCAAAGCGATGCTGCCGAAGATATTGTCACTGCACTGACTGGCAAGATCGAGGACCTTGGCATCCCTCTGAAAACGCACTGTGAAGTTCTCGACATCGCTCACTCGGCAGGACAGGGTTTTCGCATAACAATCCGCAGAACAGGGCCAACAGACAGTTCCACTGAAGAACTGCTGCACGCCGTCACCATACTGCTCGCAACTGGGGGGAAATCCTATCCGAAGACCGGTTCGAATGGAACAGGATACCGCCTGGCCTCAATGCTCGGTCATACGATAACACCGGTATTTCCATCTCTTATCCCCCTGGAAACTAAAGGCGGCATTGCAAAACGGCTGCAAGGAGTGTGTTTACGCAATATCACTGTCAGCCTCTGGCATAAGGATAAAAAACTCGACGAGCGGACCGACGGCGAAATGCTTTTTACACATTTCGGCGTAAGCGGGCCGGCAGTTCTCTCGCTCAGCCGAAGAGCAGTGGAGTGTCTCAACGCGCAGCAACAGATCGATCTTTCTCTCGATCTTATCCCAGGCCTTGACCACGCGGCTTTAGATCGACAACTCCTGCAGGATATCCGCCAGCATGGTACACAGCACATCAAAGCGCTGTTAAAACGTCTTCTGCCCCAAAAGATGGCCGCAGTGTTTTCAGAGCTCTTAGAGATTCCAGAGCAAAAAACATTGAGTGAACTCAGCGCCAAAGATCGGCAGCGCCTGCGAATGCTGCTGAAAGAATTCCGCCTCCACATCGTGGGCCATCGCCCTTTCGACGAAGCGATTGTGACGGCCGGTGGAATCGCTATCAAAGACATTGATCCGAAAACCATGCAATCAAAACGTGTCAAGGGACTCTATTTTGCCGGTGAAATCATCGACATCGATGCTGACACCGGCGGTTTTAACCTGCAGGCGGCTTTTTCCACCGGCTGGCTGGCCGGACGTTCGATAGCAGCACAATGCCCTTTAGAGACCAGGGAGCATCAGACCTCACACCAATAGGTCCGGACATGGGGAAGGGACCCTGTGAACTCAGGAAAGTCAGGGGGTTGGGGCAGACGCGTGACTGAAGAAAAACGCTTCTCCAGTTCTGAACGGTAGTACGCTTCGCTGCCATTGCGGTGATTGTTGCAAAATAGCGCAATGCCGTCATTCGAGAGAATTTCCCGAATCCGATCGGCGAGCCCGGGCCAGGCTTTTTCCACGGAGAAAGAGCCTTTCTTGCCGGAAGACGAAAACACTGGAGGATCGCAGATCACAAGATCCCAGGCTTTGAATGACGCAGGGCTGACGGATTTCTTGCGCACTTGCCGGCTCAACCATTTTTGGACGTTTTCTTTGATAAATTTTCCACGCCCTGTTCCTGTCAGCCCATTCTGTGCGAAGTTGCGTTTCCCGCGTTCAAGGGCTCCGGCGGCCAAATCGACTGAAAAAACAACCTCGGCACCGGCCTGGGCCGCAACAACGGAAAAGGCACAACTAAATGCAAAAAGATTGGCAACGCGCCTGCCTCGTGACATCCGAGCGATCTTTCGGCGCGAATCCCGCTGATCCAGAAACAGCCCCGCATGTTGCGATCCGTTTAACGCAACTTCAAATTGCAGATCATACTCTCTGACGAAAAACCTTTCAGGCGCTTTCTTGCCCCAGGAGATCACATCAGCAAAGAGTGTACGTCGATGCGGATCCTGCTGATGAGTCCTGATGATGCCTCCCTGACAGCCGAGCCGTTCATGAAAATACTCCAATACTGGCGAGATGCTTTCCTGGAGTTGTTTTGAGGGCAGATTTTCGTCAAATCCGGTCACGCAGAGCCATGCTCCAAAGCGATCAATGGCCAGCGGACGTCCCTGAAGTTCACCGCGATGAATGCAGCGAAATGCATCGCTTACGCCTGATAATATTTCCAAACGCCGCTCACAGGCGGCGGCCGCTTCTCTCAGCATGTCACTGCGTCTTCTCAATCGTGATTCTATCTCCAAAAATGGCTTCCAGACGGCATAGCTGTCGCTCAGTATGCCCTCATATAGGCATCCTGGTCTGCTCGCAATAGGGCAGTCAACGGCCCGCGTGATGAGGAGTTTTTACGGTCCTGCCGTCACCGAACTTCAAAGGCTATTTTCCCAAGCTCCCCATAATCAGCGACATATTTTCCCGCTTTGCCTGGAAGCATTTTTCCCAAAGCTCCCGTAATAATGAGCTGTCCTGCTTCAAGCGTCCATTCTTGCTCGATGATCGTATTAACAAGCCATAACGCTGCCTCCCACTGATCTCCAAGCGCATCGCTTCCTTTGGCAGTATTCAGCTCTGAGCCATCCCGCGAAAGCGTTACACTGACAGTATTTATATCCTGACCGCGAAAATCCTGAGCCTCTCCCACAAGAAATTGTTTCGCCGCCACATTGCTTGCGATAATGTCGACGCCTTTGAGCTGTTTCATCTCTGTATAAGCGAGATCCGGGATTTCGATAACCGGCATCACGGATGCCACTTTTTCCTGGAGTTCTGCAATATCCTTGATCTGCGCTGAAATCGTATCCTTAAACACAAAGCCGAATTCGACCTCAAGCATCAGCAGCGTGAAAGCCGAACGATCAAGGATCGGTGTACCGGTCAGCTTGCCCGAGGCGAACAAGATACCGGCCACAGGCTCATTCACTCCAAATTTCCGCTGCCCCGCTTCCGAGGTCAAACCGGCTTTAAACCCGGCAATGCGATCAGAGAGCAGACGTTTCTCGACATAGGCTTTCTGCACTGCATAGGCGGCAGTCACATCCAGATCAGGGGCCAGCATCGAGAGAACCGGCATCGGGAGTTTGCCTTCATGAGCCTGCAAAAGCAGTTCTGCCAGTTCGGCTTCGCCGGCCGAAGCGCTCGAACCAACACACAACAGCACCATAATAACAGCTAAAATTTTTCTCATTTTCATCATCTTTACCCTCCGGGGATGTCCGTATATTTATTAAGATCGGTTAACAGCAGCCAACAAATTCCTGACATGACAAAGCTCAAATTGTCAAGCAGGAAAAAGAGTATTTCACGCCATGAGAAGAAGCGCGATGTGGATCTCTGAACAACTGACGCGCAATTCGAAGCATTGTGAGCAGGGAAACAGCATAAAGAGCAAACGAAGTATCGAGTGCTGGCTGTTTCACATCCTGACCTGAAACGTTTTCTCCTCTTACGCGGAAGCTCAAAGCTTTTTACGAACGAACGACTCCTGCCTGACGTCCTGAGATCTCGCATAGATCTTCTCAATTCTACATCCCTGTGCTGCCTGATTGTTCGTTCTGATTGACGGTTTCCTGCAAGAGATGAGGGACTGCACTGTGAATCGTCACCTGGGGGAACGGAATTCCCCATCCGTATTTATTACACGCATCCACTGCGATCCGTTGAATCGCTCTCCGGATCGCGAAAATATTTGAGGCAAGATGCCCGGGAAACTTTGCAATGATAATTAAATCCAGCGACGATGCTGCCGCTTCCTTAAACCGGACCTCCAGCTGGCTCATCTCCTGTCCGAACTGCTCTTTTGACAGTTCCTCTACGAGCATGTTCTCCAATCTTTTGGGAATATCTCGTGTGATGAGCGACTGATGGGCATAGTCAAGACCGAATGTGACAAAGACCCCAAAATTATTGATCGAATAATTCATCGGGTTCTGCTGAAGAAAAGAAGATGTTGGATAGGTCTTATGACTTCCGCCCAGGATATCCAGGACGACACGTTCTGGGGTTTGCAAAATCACAGTCCCAATTGTCCCATCAGCCAATTTGACCAGATCTCCTTCCTGACTTGGGAACCAAGGTTCATCTTTATAAAAGGGGCGTGAGTGCAAGCCGATCAATTCCTGCAAAGGTAGCCTGATTAAGCCACCCTTCAACGCAGGGTTATGGAGCTTGGTATAAATGCTGAGGGACAAGACTTTCCAAGGCAGATCGTTATAGATGACACGCTCACCTTCACGAACCGTACTTAAATTGAGAAAAAGCTTTGTCTGTTCCCAGAAACGAGGCAATGCCTGTTTTCCCGTCCAGGCAATCCCAAATAAAAAAATCAGCGCCAAGCCCAGTAAAACCCAGTCTCCTGAAACATATAGCACGATCAGCAGGGCAACAGTCGCAATGAAGAGAGTCAGTAAATGATACACCACGCCAAGTAAACGTATCCAAAAAGGACGCTTCCCCTTCACGCCAACTTGAATGCTTTTGTAAAAGCGTCGTTGAATAAGACGCATAAACGAAAATACGGTAAGAAAACTTGACAGAGCCAGAATAAGATTAAAGCCCCGGTTTTTAAAGAAACTCCTGAAGGTCTCTTTCGCTGATTTAATGAACGATTCTTCGACTTTGAGTCGTTCATCCAGTTGATACTGGGCAACGGCAAGCTCCCCTTGTATTTCCAGTGCGGATTCTTCCCACGCAGTTTTCACATCGAGGAGCTGATTTTTCAGTTTACGGGCCTTTGCCAATTCCACCTTTCGCTTGACATTTTCAATGCCAAGCTCAAGGGCACTTAATCGCTTCTGATAAAACTTCACCTCATTCCGAAGGCGTTCCAGCTCTCGCGGACGCGCCGTGATCGTTTTTAATTCACTCATAATTGGCTGCAGCATATCCAGCAATTCTTGCTGCCAGTCAAAAATTTTCGTCGGTGTCTCATTGTACTTTCTAGAATCGACCCCGGTGGCAATACCTTCAAAATCTTGCTGAAGTTCCTGGCGACGTTCATTGAGCTCTTCAATTTTCGTGAGAAGCTGTACTTTGACATTTTCAGCAACGACTTCATCACCGGAAATGGCATCATGGTACTCCTGATTCTTTTGAGCCAATTGTTCGTCGACAGCTTCAGTTGCCTGAATAATTCCCCGAAGCGTGGCGATCGAAAGAGAATCCTTGATCTCCTGTTCACTTTTCGGCGCCTCAACTTCAGGCACGACATCTTTACGGCTTTCAGTCAATTGAGCGTATAACGGAGCCACATCGATCATCAGACTCAAAAACAGTGCTCCGAGCCAGAAAGACAACATTTTCCAAACAATTTTCATCGTTTTCTCCCACAAAACGTTCATAAGTATTCGAGTACAAACAGGCGTAAAATTATTCTGCGACCACGCACTGTCAAGTAAAAACAAAGCTGATTCAGCCTGCCTGCTGCTGAGTCCCTGACGATCCTGCTGGGCTCCAGCGACAGTTCTCTATTCGGAAGCGATCCTTCTGATTTCGTTCACGAACATGACAAAATTTTTTTGAAGAGAGTCCTTGGCCAGGAAGCGCAAAGATCTGCCCCCAGTCTTTTCAAACAGTCAAAATTTGCAGAACCTCGCCATGAAGCCAGAGCACGCGCCTTGAAAAAGAAGTGCAGATTCTCAAAATGTTCCTCAACGAGCCTTACAAATTTGGAAAGCTAATCGGAAAAAGCGCCAAGAGGTAAGACAGTGATGAACAGATTATCAAAACGGCCAGCACTGACGCCAGCCTGTTTGTGTATGTCGAATCGGAGAGTCTAAAGCTCACCCCCTTCCGGACGAAGCCTTATAGCTGATATCAGGAGAATTCCATCAGAGTAACTCCCCAATTAAAGGCGACACTCATGTGAAATATCATCATAGCCTATTCTGCACATGTCACGTATTGCGTCACAGATTGACCATTTTTGACACAGCTGTTTTTTGAAGCGACATGAGAAGAAATTTTATTTCCGATATAGCAGAAACCATTTTTCCGATTAGCTTAACTGGAGAAAATCCTCTGGAAAAGCGTCTTCTTTGTCCAGGTAGATAGGCGACGGTTCTGCCGTATAAAACCGGAGTCCCGGCGTTTCTCATTCCACTCCTGGTATTTCCTGATTTTAGGGAATAAGGTGAACATCGCTCTGCATCAATGTGTGTACACATTGATGCAGAGCGATCCATATATATAGTCTATACTGCAAATGTTCTCAATATCACACGCTGTGCTGACTCTGCATAGGCCCGACATGCCAAAAGAACCAATGGTATAAGTATTGCATTATTTTGGAATTGAAGTTATTGTCATAACAGCCGAATTACAAACGTCTTTGAGATCTGTATGCGGCTGTTTATATTTCGGTAATTTCGTTCAGTTGCTTTCGATTCAAATTGCAACGATACGCACTGTGTATTGTTCGCATACGAAAATCGTTTCATAATCTTAGCATGCTTTGAGACCGTTCGCGTTGTTCATGAAGAAAGCAGCTTGGAAGGATGGTTGATTGCATGCGAAGCAGGAGGAATACTAGATGAGAAAACGTATAAGTCTTATGATCGCCGTATGTATGATGATTTTCCCGGTATTGACGGCATCAGCGGTTAGCTTAACCGATTATACCAACCCTGACAGCTTTTACAAAGAAGCCTATGTCTCTGGAAATTTCAGCCTCCAGAGTCGAGGGGATAACCGTCTGACCGATGAAGAATGTCTCGGCGATGATTGTGAGAGTGGTCAAACGAGTTACAGTGGTACCCTGCTGGCGAACTATGATACACAATACAGTTCGCTGCCCTTCACATGGTTACTGAAAATCGACGGGACGCTTGACATCGAACGCAGCGCTGAAGAGGGCGCTGATGACGAACAAGGCTATGATCTAACTGCCCGCACGTCGGTAGACAAATATTATCGTGACACTAAGGTCTTTGGCTTTGGCTCTGCAGAGACCGGCTACCGCAAATCACTTGGTGCCGATGATGCTGATGACCCATACGCTAAAATAGGCTTTGGTGCCGGCTACGGGCGGGTAATCGATGCCACCGTCTTAGCCAAAGCTATACGCGTGGTCGAAGATTTATTGAAATATGACGTCATCACCAACGATCTGTCGGATGATGCCTATATGCAACTGGCCGGCATTATCGATAAAGAAAAAGAATTCGAGAGCAAACACGGCCCTGTCGAGTACGAAAAATACTGGTTTGAGGCCATGGAGCAAGTCTTCCGGGAAGAAGGCGTCTTGACAGAAGATGCACTAGGCGCGATGGGGATTATCAGAATTCGGGAAATCCTTGTGAATGAAGTCTTCAGCTCGCGCAGATATGGCTGGACCGTACGAGGCGGACTCGGTTTCATTCTCTCGAACTATGACGGCAGTGAAAGCGACCCGTCGCTGGATCTTGCGTTTGAATACGCACTCCCGTATGTGTATCGCATGCAGTTGATCGAACGGCTGAGTTATTCAACGATCCTGGACGACGATGTTGTCCACCAGATTAGCAATGCGCTGTCCGCGACTTATGAAGTCTCCGATCGGATCGACTGGGAAAATCTGTGGAATCTGGTTGTTACAGCTCCGTCAGACAGCGACGTGGAAAATATTATCTCAAATAAACTCTCCAGCACGTTTCGCTATTATATTTCGAATAAAATCAATTTTGATACAACTCTAAGCCTGACTCATCTTGATGATGGAATCGACAATAACGGCAATGACGATCTGGAAACTGGTTTGTTCCTCGGAATGACCTACCGCCTGAGATAAACACGGCACAATGACCCGATGGTTAAGGTGTCCCGAGCATTTTTCGGGACACCCGATTTCGCGCTCCTCTCGCAGTGCGTTTTCAGCATCACGTAGTGTCTTCAGAGATGAACGCCCGGAGGGAGGACGTTAAAATGCTTCTGTCAGCGTACCAGTAGCCTGTTGCAATTGTCGTGAGGCAACCAGATGTTGGACGATCGCAGAATAGTAGCTATTTTTGGCTTTCACAAAATTCTCTTCAGCATGTACGACATCCAGGTTGTCGCTCAATCCCTTTTTATAGCGCAGCCCTGAAAGTTTTAACTGTTTCTCAGCCTGAACCATACTTTGTTTCTGGAGTCCAACGCGGGCTTCAGCCTGCCTGACCTTGGTAATCGCCTGTAAGACTTCCGAAGTGATGGTGTTTTGTGTTGCTTTGAGCGCTCGAACAGCGGCGTTCAGGCTCAGTTTGGCCTGTTGAAAAGCTGCACGTTCCTGCGCAAGATTCAGATCGAAAGAGGAAGTCATACCAATCCCCCAGAAGCCGTCATCCAGCTCAAGGCTCTTTTCAAAGGCATTCCCCTCTCCTCTGAGCGTATAGCTCAACGACAGATCCAGCGGAGGCAGCAAATTCTGCGTCGCAATTTTGAGCTGCCGCTCTGATTCGGCAATGCGCTCACGGGCATCCTGAATCTCCAGCCGCTTCTCCTGAGCCGTCTGAAGCAAGAGAGCGGGCTCAAGCGCAATGGGATGATAGTCCAGCGTCGAAGGAAACAGGTATTCTGTCTCGATCTCAGCTCCCAGTAAGAGGTTAAAACGCCGTTTGGCGTGTTCAAGCGACGCATGAGCATCCACAAGGCTGTTCTCGGCAGTCAGAGTCTGGAGTTTCGCCCGAAAGACATCCATTTTTGAGGCCATGCCGACTTTCAGTTTTGCCTCGGCAGCCCTGTACAATAATTGCGTACGCTCTACGGAACGCTCATTGACGGCAATCATCATGCGATCCCGGATAATTCCATAATAAGAAGCCGCCACCTGCACGATCAAACGCTGCCGTCCCAGGATTAGCGCCCGCTGCTGTGTCCGGACGTTTTGCTCGGCAGACAACAGAGTCTGAGTCGTCGGAAGCGTTCCGCGCCCTTTCAATAAAGGCTGGCGATAATTCACACCAAGGTCGGTACGGTACTCCTCATCGAGGCTGTCGTCAACGAACGTTTTCGCCTCCCAGGAGAGTTCGCCTCCATATCTGAACTGCTTAGTGAATCGTATGCCGTAGCTGCGATCCAACGTCTCATCTTGCTGATAGAATCCGGAAATTTCAGGATGCACCTTCAGTTTGAAATCAGCAAGAGCTGCCCCAAGCGAAATCGTGGCACTAGTTACACGATCTTGAATAGACTGGAGCTGTAAATTCTGTTTCAGCGCCAGTGCGACAGCCTCTTCAAACGAGAGGGTCGCCTCGTTATCAGCAGCCAAAACCGAATGCCCGCACAAGATAAAAGCGGCTGTAAAAAAGAGGAGGGTGAAAAAATATCGTACCATTGCGCTTTGTTCACAGTCACGTCATATCCACACTGCTTATGGAGGGAAAATGGCAATATCACAACGCGTCCGGAAGAAACGTTACCCCTCAGACGTGGGAAGTTACGCTTACGTACCATTCAACCCCGCTTCTTCCAGGAGTTGAATGGTACAACAAAGACCGCTTAATTTTCGGAGTATTTCTTGACCACGAGAGTGGCGTTCGTTCCGCCAAAGCCGAAGGAATTCGACATCGCCACATCCACAGTCATGCTGCGCGCGTTGTTCGGGACATAATCCAGATCACAATCAGGATCGGGATTTTCATAATTGATGGTCGGCGGCACGATGTCATTTTTGACGGCCATCACAGTCGCGATCAGTTCAATTGCGCCGGCAGCGCCGAGACAATGTCCGATCATGGATTTTGTTGAGCTGATCGCCAGCTTTTTTGAATGGCCGTTGAACACTTGTTTGACCGCTTTGGTTTCGAATTTATCATTGAACGGCGTTGAGGTGCCGTGTGCATTGATATAGGAGACATCTTCAGGAACGATCTCTGCATCTGCAATAGCATTCTTCATACAGGTAGTTACACCTTTTGCTTCCGGGTCGGGACTGGTGATGTGATAGCCGTCACCTGTCGTGGAGTACCCGATCAGCTCGGCATAAATTTCAGCATTACGCGCCAAGGCATGGTCCAGAGATTCCAGTACAAAAACAGCACTGCCTTCGCCAATGACAAAACCGTTACGGGTTTTATCAAACGGGCGGCTTGCGCGGGCCGGTTCATCGTTATGCGTTGAAAGCGCCTTCATATTGCCAAAACCGGCAATCGCCAGCGCCGTCACTGTGGCCTCAGAACCACCGGCCAGCATCAGATCCATTTCACCACGCTGAATCCAGCGCAGAGCTTCACCGATCGCATGAGAACCGGTTGCACATGCTGTTGCAACAGCAAAGTTTGCCCCTCTCAGGCCATAACGTATGGACAGGTGACCGGACGCCATATTGATGATTTCCATCGGAATAAAAAAAGGCGATACACGGCCGGGGCCTCTCTCCAGAAACACTTTATGCTGGGTTTCAAAGGTCTGCATGCCTCCCATTCCAGACCCCAGCGCAACCCCCATACGCTGTTGATTGATTTTATCGAGATCCAGTTCGGAGTCTGCAATGGCCATATCTGCGGAAGCAATCGCATAATGTACAAACGGATCCATTCTTTTAGCTTCTTTTTTATCAATAAAATCCGTCGCATCGAAATCCTTTAATTCCGCCGCAACCCGTGAAGAAAGAGCAGAGGGATCGAAACGTGTGATCGTATCTGTTCCTGATATGCCGGCTTGAGCGTTTTTCCAAAAAGTCTCTACATTATTCCCGATAGCATTGACGGTACCCATTCCTGTAATAACTACTCGCTTTTTCATAATTCTCGTGTTCATTGTGTGTTTAAACAATCCATCATTCCCTGCTCAGGAACATATTCGTTCCCGTTCCTGCCAGGAGTTCGTATCTTGAAGGCATGGCCAGTCGACTTGCTCTGATCATGCTGTTCACTGATGCTGAATCGTTTGCGTGGCAAGCACTTTCAGCAGTGCGCCTCAATGTAAGCCATCGCGTCTTTCACGGTTGAAATTTTTTCCGCGTCTTCGTCAGGAATCTCGATACTAAATTCTTCTTCCAGTGCCATAACCAGTTCTACAGTATCCAATGAATCTGCGCCAAGATCGTCAATAAAAGACGATTCTGCAGTCACTTCACTCACGTCGACACCAAGTTGTTCTGCAACAATTTTTTTGACTTTATCCATATCAACAGCCATGATATCTTCTCCTTTTTGTCATGTTATAAGCATTACGATGATGTTTGAGATTTTATCTTCTGAAACCAAGGACTTTCTACCACTGAATCAGGGCCGCTCCCCAGGTGACACCGGCTCCAAAGGCTACGGCAAGCGCTGTATCGCCATCTTTCAATCTCGCTGTATGAAGCGCTTTATCAAAGGCAATCGGTACGGTCGCTGCCGATGAATTCCCGTAATAGTCAATCGTCACCATCACCTTTTCCATCGGGAAGCGTAATTTTTTCGCAATCGCTTCCATGATGCGTATATTCGCCTGATGGGGAATAACCAAATCAAGATCGTTGACCGTTAAGCCATTATGCTTCAATGCAAGCTTTCCAGCGTTCACCATTGTCCGCACGGCGATTTTGAACAAATCGTTGCCCTTCATCCTGACATAGTGCATGCCTTCATGGAGCGTATCATGACTGGTCGGATTCAGAGAACCTCCGCCGGGAATGTACAGTTTATCTCCCTTCCGTCCATCCGAAAAGACGTGAGTCGACTTAATCACGCGGCATTCATCATCAACACCGGTCGCTTCGAGAATCATCGCTCCTGCACCGTCGGCAAACAAAATGCAGGTTTCGCGATTGGACCAGTCTACAACGCGTGAAAACATATCAGCACCGATCACCATCACACGTTCATACATGCCAGTGCGGATAAACTGATCTCCGATCGTAAGTGCATAGAGAAAACCGCTGCACGCTGCGGAGACGTCAAACGCCACTGCATTGCTTGCTCCAAGCTTTCCCTGAACGATACAGGCCGTCGAAGGCATCGGCATGTCGGGCGTCACTGTTCCCAGGACGATCAAATCAATATCAAGGGGGTCCAGTCTCGCATTTTTCAGAGCCCGCTCTGCCGCGCCAAAGGCTAAATGGGACACCGGCACACCTTCATGAGCAATTCTCCGTTCCTTGATTCCGGTCCGCTCCCGAATCCATTGATCACTGGTATCCACCATAGCCTCAAGGTCGGTATTGGTCACGACTTTATCAGGAACATAAGAACCTGTGCCTACAATTTTCGATCTAAACATGCTATTTCAATAAGACAGGCAAAAGATATAGAAAGCAACATTCCACCTTTTTACTCTACTACCGATCTCATTCTTTATCCAAATTCTGTCAAGATAGATTTCACAGTTCTCACGGTCAAAAGATGAATCACCTTCAGCGTCATAGCGAAAAGTATGCCAAGGCCCGGCCCTTCGAAATTTTTTACTTTTTACAGGGAGAGATCTCTTTTCTGCACCGTAAAACAGGCACCATACATGTTTAGTGTCGAGTAAACATCTTTCTTCACTTCTGTATTTTTCAGCGAAGATTTCACGAAAAAATATGAGACACATTAGATTCTCTAATAAAATGTGTTCATTTTAGGACATACAATTTTCTTCACAATACACTAATTATACAACGCTTAATACAAAATATGTCTATAAAAAGTCATATATGTTGTAAATCATGCACATACCAGTTCATCCCTCTCTCCCCACAGGCGAACGCAGGCATCCGTTACACCTTTATCGAAGAAAGGTGGCAATCAGGACATGATCCGCATAAAAGGGGGCTCAACACAGCATTACATCTGGCCGTGGATTCGCATGGTATGCCGCTCAGGACTAGTATTACAATAAGGTACAACAGCAGATTGTACTCAGGCAATAGCCTTGTGCTTTCATTGCCCAGTATCTTTTGGCAGACAGGGGGGAGGATAGAGATAAAATTCTCAACTGCTTGAAGTCACGGGGGAATAAAACCTGTTCTTCCACCCCCAAAAAATTCCATTAATATTAGTTTTAAAAGTCTTTTGTGTCTGCTCATAATTTTTTTGAAGTTCAATTAATTTTTTTCATTCCTAATCTATTCAAAAGTTCATCTTTTCCATATTCTTCAGGGAATTCTTAACGAAAGAAAGACAAAATTTCTTCATATTTTTCATTAATAAGAAAGTGTATTGCTTATACTTATTTACTGCAATTTTTTTATTTCTTCTTCTGTTAAACCAGTTTCTTCCATTATTTCTTCAAGTGATTCGCCGTATTTTATCATTTTTTTTGCGAGTTTTTGCCTGGCTTCTTCTTTTTGTCTGCGTTCTTCTTCTAATTTTTCTTTAAATTCGTACTGTACCTCAGTATAAACAGTTGTTATCTCTGACTGGTGAATACGTTGATTTTTAATGAAGATCTCATAACCTCGTTTTTCTGCAGGAGATAAATTATCAACACGTAAAATTTCTTTGGCTTTCTGTAAACCTTTGGCACGAAATTCATCTTTTATTTCGTTGTTTTTTAAAAAGTAAATCCATTCATCTAAGGTGTTTTCAGCATCGTCATTAAATGTATTGACTTTTATTATGTAATATTGAGTGAATAAATCTCTGACTTTCTCTGCATTATATAATCTTTTTTGTTTGTTAGATGCATACCTTTAAAACCGCCGTCACTAATATAAATATAATCTTTGCCCACACCTAGTGGAAAGTAAACGATATTGATTGAGTAAATTTTGGTGAGTTTACCGTATTCATCGCCCGCATCAAGACGTTCAGATATAAGTTTTGCCTGTCCATAGAGCATTCGATGGTAATAGTCATCTTGTCGTTCGTTTTGAACTTCTATGAGCATAAAATTGTTGTCTGTATCTTTTACGAGAATATCTACGTTGTTGTATTTATCGTTTTCATCTTCTTTATTAGCTTCGCTTTCTAATATTTCTTGAATTTTAACATCGAACATTAGCAACTCCGATAAAAATCCCTCTATTATCTCGAAGTTGGCTTTGTTGCGTAGCAGTCGCTTTATTGCCCAGTCAAATTTTATATGTTTGCTTGCCATGATAGTTTATTTTTGGGTTGTTAGCTATTGGCTGTTAGTTTTTAATTTTTATACATGCAAAAATAAGTTTTTTGTAAAGACAGAAATATTTGTGGTATTTTCGTTTTAATGGCACATAATGTTTTGATCTTCAAGTTTAAAGATATAAAATGCCAAAGAATTGTTGCGCGAGTATTTCGGCAGAGCATACACTAATTTCACCGTCGCGTTCTCTCGCTCAGCTTTCAGGAAACAAACGAATCTTTGCGCCTAATTTCTCCATAATCACGCGAAAATTTTCAGCATCGCTTTTTCCAGCCCCTTTTGCAATTATACAGGGGACACTCTCGACTAATTCTTCTGGACCGGCCAGGAGACCATTCACTTTTGATAAGACATGAATGACATGTTCCTTATTATGACCGGCATCCTGCAATTCGATGGCATAGCCTTGTTCCCGTGCATCCCGCTCCACTGGGACAGAGGGCTCTTCCGGCTCATGTTCCGGCTCAATCAAAAACGGCGACGGTTCGAGGAACGAAGGGGCGTCCTGATCCAGGAGGGCGGCAGAAACGTCTTCAGCATCAGATTCAGGAAGTTTCTCAAGCTCTGAAAAAATATCCAGGTCGTCTTTTTCGATGTTGATTTCCTCACGATCGTCATGTAAGGCTTTGGAAATAGCATGATCCTGGTCATCGACAGGGACGGTTTCTTCAACTTTAAATGCTTCCAAATCCATTTCCAATGTTTCGCTGAAATCATAGGGTTCTTCATCGTCGACTTCTCCGGCAACCATCACTTCAACAGACTGTGATGCGGCTTCGCCCAAGTTGTCAGTAAATTCCTCAAGCTGGGGATCGTCGGCATTGATGGAAGCACTCTCATGCGTCTCTTCTTGAAACCCGTCAATGTCGGGGACTTCTTCCGCAACATCTGCAGTAACGTCATCAGCGTCCCAACTGTAGTCGTCAGGGAGTTTTTCAGCCTCAAACTCAGCAAGGTCCGTTTCAGACACTGTCTCAAAACCCCCCATTCCATGTTCGTACTCTTCCTCGTCAACAATGCCCGGAATTTCCAGAACCAACTCATCTTCATCCTCGTCTTCACACTTCTCTTCAACATGCTCCTCTCCGGGGCCATCCTCTTCCAGATGGAAATTTTCGGGCAGATCTTCAAAAAGGCCTTCGTCTTCCTCCTCACTTTCAATGAGCTGAGTTTCACTTTTTGGGAGCTGTTCGAAACTCTCTCCACTGATTTCAACAGCTTGAAGCCCTTCTTCCGGCAACTCTGCATCATCACCGAATCCTTCGACGAGTTCAGGATCCTCCTGGACAAGCTTCTCGATCTCTTCAAGCGTCTCGTCAGAATCTTCGAGAAGTTCTTCCACATGCTCTGATTCTTCAGAACACTCCAGACGGTCTTCATCAAGAAGGCTTCCCCCAACAATAAGAGGCTCATCATCCAGGATGGACTCTCCGTCTGTGTGCTGGCTGATGATTTCTTCTACCGATTCTTCATGCACAAGACCTTGTTCTCTCTCCTCGGGTACAGCAGGCAGCGGGTCTAACTTAGCATATGAATTATCATTATCGGAGCTACCGGTATGCACCGTCGTGACTCCAGCCGACGCTGCAGGGAGCACATCGCCCAGGTCAATCTCCACCTCATCGCTGCCGGCATCTTCAGAAATACGTCCCTCCGCGTGTGATGACGTCATCACGACATCCAGTTCTTTCATCTGATCGTCGTTTTCAAGAGCATGTCCCTGGGAATCCAGCTCAAGACCTTCATCTTTGCCTGAAATAACCTCTTCCCTACGATCCGTATCTTCAGTTTCCTGATCGCTATGCTTAACATCTTCACGTATGAGCATCGGAGCAGCGCCTTTTCCAGCCGCAGGCCTCTTTCTCATCGCAAGAAAGAAGATAAAGCCGAGGGCATTTACAAACAGTGAAAGCAGCAGCAACAGTCGCTCAGGCGACAGCAAAGCGCTGTGTTCAGTGCGAATATTCTGCAATTCATTGTGGAGTCTGGTTGTCTCGACCTTTGCGCTCATCAAGGCGTCGTCTTTCTCTTTAATCGTCTCTTCCAGAACAAGCACGCGCTGTTCAGCTTCATCGGCTTTGCGCTCATGCAAGGTGCAAAGCTGCTCCTGATCGTTGAGACGCTGATCAGCATCAGAGAGCTTTTCTTCCAGTTCTCCAATCCTCTCGGAAGACTCCTGAAGTCTGCGATCTTGTTCTTTGAGCTTTGCTTCATACTGCGCGTTGGTTTTTTTAAGAGTCTTAACCGAGGCTTTCAACTTCGACACTTGCGCTGACGAAGAAGGCCGACGTACAACACTGCTCGGAGCTATGGTTTTTTGAGGACGGGGCACAGGAGTCTTCGGATTTGACAAGCCGCTGCTGTGCACCCATCCGACTAAACCGCTCGGGGCTTTTACCTCAAACCACTTCCCGGAAATCTTCCCGGTCCATTCGACAGGGGTATCGACTCGCAAGGTGCTGATAAAGGTGTCATCCGACGCTTGGGGTGCATTCCGAAACTCAAAGTGATCACGAGTAATTTTAAGAATCTCTCTGGCAGAGACCTCTGATGAGTACGAGAGGATAAGGACGATCAGATAGAGAACAATATGCGTGGATAATTTCTTCATAAGAACAAGATCACAAGGTGAGGAAAGAGTTTCAAGCTGAGGCAACCCCGCTTTCTCCTTTTCGCTCACTTGCGGCTCAATAAAGACACTTCATGAGTTCAACGTCTTTTGCGGTACTGGAGTATGAAAATCCAGGAAGCCTGAAAATTCAGATTCAATCCTTCCACTGTCCGTCAGCGTCATTTGGGCATAAAGTCTTCGCGCAAATTTTTCAAGAGCCTTATCCGCCTCCTCAAGCGACGTATCAGACTTTGAATCCAGTGCCTGACTCCCAAAACTCCCCAGGTGAGAAGATACAAAATCGCACTGAAATATTTTCCAGGTCGATACGGTGAATTCCCCCCAAAGCCTAAAAGCCAGCTACAGCATAATAAAGACGCCCTTCCCGACGGTTTACCCCTTTTCAACCCCGCATGTCAGTATGGGCTGTCATGCCTGTGTATTTCTTCTATAACATCGCCATTCAATTGTCAAGACTTATTTCATACACGCACAAGAAAGCGAAAAAAACTACAATTTCACAAAAAGTTAAAAATTCTCTTGCCGGCGTCATGCGGACCTGTTTCAGTAACGTATTATGCAGCAAAAATCACAACATCCGTCATCGCATACAAAACAGCTTGTTTCGATTATCCTGATTAATTGGAATGGGAAACGCTTTCTTCCAGAATGCCTTCGCTCGATCCGGGAACAATCGTACCCGTATCTGGAACTGTTTGTCATCGATAATGCTTCAGACGACGGCTCGGCGGAATTACTGCACACTCATTACAGGCACGAGCGCCTTTTGCTCAATCACAAGAACCTCGGATACTGCGGCGGCGCGAATCTCGGCATTCGAAAGGCTCATGGAGAATACATTCTGCTGCTTAATCCCGATATCATCCTGGAAGCAAATTTCGTCGAACAGCTTGTCCGTTCTGCAGCATGCAATCCGCATTGTGGAATGTTCAGCGGGAAACTGCTGCGCTTCGACAGGCAGACCCTTGATTCCACCGGACAATTTCTCCGTCCCGACATATCCCCGTTAGAACGAGGTTATGGTGAAAAAGATCAGGGACAGTATGAACGGTCAGGCCCTGTTTTTTCAGTCTGTGGAGCGGTTGCCTTCTATCGCCGGGCCATGCTCGAAGAGATTCGACTCGCCGATCAATACTTTGACGAACACTATTTTGCGTTTTATGAGGATCTCGACATTGGCTGGCGCGCCCAGCTTTGCGGCTGGCAAGCAGTCTATGAACCAACGGCCGTGGCCTATCATTATCGTGGGGGCGGCCTCAACTCTCAATCCAAAGCTGCTCCCTGGTTCGAACGTCTCCCTTTGTTACCGAAAGTCAGCTTCAGCAGCAAGCCCTTGTTCATCCAGCGTCATGTCCTGGTGAACCGCTATCTCACGATCCTGAAAAACGTCTCATGGCGCGATTTGCTTGTGGGACTGCCGGCGATACTGCGCTACGAAATGCTTATGTGGGCCTATGTGCTTCTGATACGTCCCGCGCTGTTTTCCACACTCATTGATGTCATGAGGCTCCTGCCCGCAATGCTGAGGACACGTAAGCAGATTGCCCGTAAAACGCGGATCGTACCTTCCGAATTTCGTCGGCGTTTACACAGTCTTAGCACGTAAAGTACCTGTGCTGAAGCTGTGAGTATTTTCAAGATGCTCACAGCGCTTTTCCCCTTATATGCTTAAGCCTCTGAAGAGGATCACATGAAATCTATAAGAAAGACGATAGAAGAGAAATTTGAAGATGTTGCCAGGATCATCTACCGCCATAAGATCACAACTCTTGTGGTGATGAGTTGTGTGATTGCAGCCCTGCTCTCGCAGCTTTCAAGCCTGACGATGGATATGTCGACAGAAGGTTTTCTGCACAAGGATGATCCTGCGCTGCAAGCCTACAATCGCTTTCGGGATCAGTTCGGACGAGATGAAATCATCGTGGCGGCGATTCAATCGCAAAATATCTTCGACGCGGAATTCCTGAAACGCTTGCAGCAATTGCATGAAGAACTTGAAACTCAGATCCCGTATCTTGAAGATCTGACAAGTCTGGTGAACGCCCGCAGCACACGCGGCGAAAACGATGAATTGATTGTTGAAGACCTGTTGGAACATTTTCCGGAAAACAGGACTGAAACGGCAGCCCTGAAAGAACGGACACTGAACAACGCCTTGTACAAAAATTTGTTGATTTCCGAGGATGGGACATGCACCGTTATTCTCCTTCAGCCGGTGCACTATGCCCCAGAGCCAGATGAATACGGAGAGAAAAGACCGTTGAGCGATGAGGAAAACTCCGTCATGGTCCGCACAGTGCAAGAGATCATCCAACGATATGAGGCCGAAGAGTTTCGTATTTCACTTGCGGGATCGCCGGTCGTGATCCATTTTCTCACGCGTTCGATCGCCAAAGATATGCAGAGCTTTATGGGGCTTGCGCTCCTGACGATCGTGGTGCTGCTCTTTCTCATGTTCCGCCGTATCAGCGGAGTCTTGCTGCCGTTAGTAATCGTGCTGCTGTCGCTGCTGTCGACCCTCGGACTGATGGCGGCCTTCGGAGCGACACTGAAACCACCAACACAAATTCTTCCCTCATTCTTGCTGGCAGTAGGTGTCGGCACGTCGGTTCATATTCTGGCACTTTTCTTCCATTATTTCGAGCGACACGGACAAAAAGAGGAGGCGACTGTCTACGCCATGGGACACTCTGGCCTGGCTGTCGTGATGACAAATATGACCACGGCCGGTGGCTTGTTCTCTTTTATCGGCGCGGAAGTTGCGCCCGTTTCGGATCTAGGCACTTTTGCGGCGATTGGCGTACTGCTCGCCTTCGTGTATACGCTGCTTCTGCTTCCGGCGCTGCTTGCCCTGATTCCGATTCGGTCCAAGAAGGCGGCAGCCCGTGAGCAGAGGCAAACGAGGATTGATCGCCTGCTGACCGGGATTGGCAACATTGCAACCGGACGCCCCTGGACCATTCTGGCCGTCTCAACGCTTATGCTTGCGCTGTCAATTATTCCGATCAGCTCGCTGCGTTTTTCGCATCACCCTCTGGAATGGTTCCCAAAAGAAAACGCGATCCGACGCGCAACCGAACGTATCGACGCGGTGATGCGGGGGACGCTGACTCTGGAAGTCGTCCTTGATACCGGCAGGGAAAACGGACTTTACGATCCGGATATATTACAACGCCTGGAACAGGCTGCCGCCGATTTCGAAGACATGGAGCATGAGAATCTCTATATCGGAAAAGCTTGGTCGATCACCTCAATTGTCAAAGAGACTAATCGGGCCTTACATGAAAACCGTGAGGGGTTCTATAAGATTCCCCGGAACCGTCAGCTCATTGCTCAAGAACTCCTGCTTTTTGAAATGAGTGGATCGGATGACCTTGAAGATCTGGTGGATAATCAATTTTCCATGGCCCGTTTTACCGTCAAAGTGCCTTTTAAAGATGCGTATCAATATAGTCTCTTTATCCCCAGGCTCCAAGCGTACTTCAGTGCTCATTTTCCAGACGCCAAGGTAGAATTTACCGGCATGATGATGCTGCTGGCCCAGGTACTTTCCAGTAGTCTCCACACAATGCTGCGCAGCTACATTACAGCGCTCCTCGTGATTACCACCCTGATGATCCTGCTGATCGGCACGTTCAGAATCGGCCTGGTCAGCATGATTCCGAATCTCTTCCCGATTCTGCTGACGCTGGGGGTCCTCGGGGCACTGTCGTTTCCACTCGATATGTTCACAATGTTGATTGCCAGTATCGCGATCGGATTAGCGGTGGATGATACCATTCATTTCATGCATAACTTCCGTCGCTATTACGAAGAAAGCGGCGATCCGGTCACTGCCGTGCATGAAACCCTGCAAAGCACCGGGCGCGCCATGCTGGTAACATCGCTTGTGCTGTCACTTGGCTTTTTTATCTACAGTTTCGCCACTATGAACAATGTACGCTGCTTTGGTCTGCTGACCACGTTTGCGATTCTGGCGGCATTGTTGGCTGATTATTTTATCACCCCTGCTTTAATGGTCATACTGAACCCAAAACACTGTCACGGACACGAACAGGAGCATGGGCCGGCTGAATGAAGGATCTCGATCTCCAAGCGGCCTTCCCTGCGTTTCAGAGAACATGGAGACCAGTTGTGAGATATGCAGGAAACTCTTTTTTCCCTTGACAGAAAAACCTGCTTCTTTCTACTCTGCTCGCACTTCTGGAATGAGAGACACTATCCCAGGCAACATCATAGAGATTGCGAATGATATTAGGGATTTGGGGTGTGGAGACAACTTGTCGACTCCCTGCCTCCTGTCGCTAATCGATACACATGGATTATAAGGAGACACTCAACCTACCCACAACTGATTTTCCTATGCGGGCGAACCTCCAGACACGCGAACCGCAGGTCCTCGAACGTTGGGCAGCAGAAGAATTGTACCAGCAAATCCGGAAAAAAGCGTCCGGACGCCCGAAATACGTGCTGCACGACGGCCCGCCTTATGCAAACGGACACCTCCACATGGGCACAGCCCTGAATAAAGTACTCAAAGATATTATTATCAAATTCCGCAACATGACGGGATTCGATGCTCCTTATATTCCCGGCTGGGATTGTCACGGCTTACCGATCGAGCACAATGTGGAAGTTGAGTTAATGAAAAAAGGCAAACACCTGAGTAAAGGTGATATTCGCAAAGAATGCCGGCTTTATGCTAAAAAGTTTCTCGACATTCAGCGCAATGAATTCAAACGGCTGGGAGTCCTCGGTGACTGGGAGAATCCGTATATTACCATGGAGTATGACTATGAAGCAACAACCATGCGTGAGCTTGGACGCTTCATTGAAAAAGGCAGTGTGGATAAACGCCTGATGTCTGTCCGCTGGTGCATTTCCTGCGAAACAGCATTGGCCGAAGCAGAAGTCGAGTATCATAATCACCATTCTCTTTCGGTTTATGTCAAATTTCCCTTACGCTCAGCTCCTGAGAAAATTGCCCCGGAATTAAGCGGCAAGAACGTCAAGGTTGTGATTTGGACGACAACCCCCTGGACGCTGCCTGCAAACCTCGGGATCGCTTTTCATCCTGAATTAGAATATGTGGCTGTTGAGCGTAACGACGAAGTTTTCATTTTTGCCGAAGGATTCCTGAACGATTTGGCGGGACGTTTCGCCTGGGGAGATGACTATGCGGTTCTGGCGCGTTTTCCCGGAGCGACCCTTGAAGGCTTCGAATGCCGCCATCCTTTTATCGATCGCCCGTCAAAACTGGTACTGGCGGATTATGTCACTCTGGACCAGGGAACCGGCTGTGTCCACACCGCTCCCGGCCACGGGCAGGAAGATTATGAGACCGGCTTACGCTATGGCTTGGATATCTATGCGCCTGTTGATCATCAGGGAAAATTCATCAAAGAGGTTGAACGTTTTGCCGGCATGAACGTCTTCGACGCCAACAAGCCGATCGTTGAACTGCTTCAGGAACAGGGTGATCTCATGGCAGATGAAGTCATCGAGCATCAATACCCGCATTGCTGGCGCTGCAAAAAGCCGGTAATCTTCCGGGCCACAGCGCAATGGTTTATTCTGATGAAGCAAAACGATCTTCGCAAAAAGGCCCTCGAAAACATTCGTAAAGTGCGCTGGATGCCTGAATGGGGGCAGGAACGCATTTATAACATGATCGAGAGTCGTCCGGATTGGTGCATCTCCCGGCAGCGCGCCTGGGGTGTTCCGATCGTAGCCTTTTATTGCAATGATTGTGGAGACTTAATCCTGAAAAAAGAGCTTGTAGACTTTGTTGCTGAAAAAGTTGAACGACATGGAGCGGACATCTGGTTCGAGCTGCCTGAACGCGAACTTATGCCGGAAGGAATGACCTGCGAGAACTGCGGAGGCAGCTCTTTCACGAAAGATGAGGATATTCTGGACGTCTGGTTCGATTCGGGAATGAGCCACGCAGCGGTTATTGAGCCGAACCCGGATCTGTCCTGGCCAGCGGATTTGTATCTGGAGGGTAGTGATCAACATCGCGGATGGTTCCACAGCTCGCTGCTGGAAGCCGTAGGGACTCGTGGAGAGGCTCCGTATAAAAGCGTCTTGACTCACGGCTACGTGGTAGACAGTGACGGGCGAAAAATGTCCAAGTCAGAGGGAAATGTCACAGCGCCTCAAGAGGTGATCACACAGTACGGCGCAGAAATCTTACGCCTCTGGGTCTCGTCTGAGGATTATCGTAACGATATCTCAATTTCAAAAGAACTGCTGAAACATATCGCCGATGCCTATCGCCGTATTCGAAATACTTGCCGGTACATGCTGGGGAATCTTCACGATTTCGATCCCGCCTGCGACGCGCTGGCCTGCAATGACATGCTGGATATCGACAAGTGGGCGCTTCATCGACTGCAAATACTCATCAAGCGCATCCTGAAGGCGTATGAAGATTTTGAATTCCACGTATTTTTTCATACCTTCCATAATTTTTGTGTTGTGGAAATGAGTTCATTCTACCTGGATATTTTGAAAGATCGTATGTATACCGCCAAAGCGGACTCCAGAGAACGGCGTTCCGGCCAAACAGCGATGAACACAATTCTTACAGCTATGGTCAAACTGATGGCGCCGATTCTTTCCTTTACCGCCGAAGAATGCTGGGGGTATATCGACAGCAGCGGGCAGAGCGTACATTTACAAGATTTTCCAAAGGTCGATGCTACGCTGCTCAATGAGGAACTGGACGCGCGCTGGAGCGATTTTATCACGGTTCGCGGTGAGATTCTGAAAACCCTCGAACACGCCAGAAAAGAAAAAGTTATCGGCCATTCACTCGATGCGTCGGTTGATATTTACGCGTCTGGGGCAACCTACACACTCTTAAAGCAGTTCGAAGAGGGACTCGACGATCTGTGCATCGTTTCAAAAGCTGTTTTACATGAAGAACATACTGTGGTTCCAGAGGACCAGATCGCAAGTGAAACTGTTGCAGGACTTTTCCTGAAAATCGGGAAAGCCCCTGGAAAAAAATGTTCGCGCTGCTGGCATTATCGCACGAATGTCGGCGAAAACCCAGAGCACCCTGAAATCTGCGCTCCTTGTGCAGCCATTGTCAGCTCATAAGGTAGAGGCTGACGCGAGGACAACTCACACACACCCCAGACCTGACAGAGCGTGCATATATCCTTGTCAGGTCTGGGAATATACGTGTAGGCACTCAATTGTTTTCGAACGGGAAACGAGTGTCCCGGCGACAATCATGGATAAGCAAGTACAGCGATTTTACCAGAAAGGGCTGCATGCCAACAGCTCAGGGAACTGGCTGATGGCGCTCCGGAATTTCAAAAAATGTCTGGAGTTGGACCCGACTTGTGCCCAGGCATATTACGAAATCGGTATTCTGTACTATAAACGCAATCAGCACGAGATCGCCCTTGAGCACATGCAAAAAGCGGTCGAACATAATACCTCGAACGTACAAATCCATTTTGCGCTCGCGAATATTTACCTCACCTCCAATCAACCGAAACGGGCTATCAAGATTTATCACGATATCGAAAATTTCGATGAAGATCCGACCTCAGCTCTATTCCTGAATTTAGGGATCGCGTACGGGGCGATCGGGGACAGGGCGCAAGCCCTCTCGTACCTCGAAAAATCGATTGCAATTGCCCCGCATAATCTCGAGGCATTGAACAGCCTCGGGCGAGTCTATTACGAAAGCAAGAATTTTGAAAAGGCCAGAGCTCTCTTCCAACGGCTTATTCGCTTGAATCCAAGCAATGCTGACGGCCATCAGATGCTGGGTTTTGTGTATGCTCAGGAAGGTAAATGGGATAAGGCGATTCACGAATGGGAACAAGTCCTGGCGATCTTTCCGAAGCGGGAGGATATGCTCCATCAAATCGGCAAAGCCTGGGGCAAGCTCGGAGAACATGAAAAAGCAATTTCAATGTTAAAAAAAGTCATCGCGCTTAACCAGGAAAATCTCCAGGCCCGCATTGATCTGAGTGTCATCTATCTCAGTTCGAAACGCTATGATCATGCAATTCAGGAGTTACGATTCGCAGCGCGGCTCGATCCGTCGAATCAAATTATCAAACAACTCCTCACAGATGCCGCCCGCTTAAAAAAACTTTACGGATAAACGTGTCAATATTCAACACTGCAACATTCATCGCGACTCCTTTCCCTGCTATAAATGTATATGTATGCCGGCACCTGTCTGCTCCACACATGTTTTTGGATGTAATCTCTCTCTATTCGCTCATAAAACAAAGACTTCTACCGTCATGAAAAAGACGCAGGATAATTTCAGAAAAAAATACTTGCTTTGCAGGGAAGAATTCATATAATAATCGACAGCACTTAATTCCTAAACGAGTCTTAAAAAACGGTATGCTATTTCCAAAACTGACAGCTTCGATAAGGCGGCTTTTTTTCCATGTTGTTCATGAACCACGTTTACGTGGCCCGCTCCTGCTGATGTTTCTGACACTTGTGATAATCTGTTTTCGGGCAACAAAGCTTGAACGTCCACCATCCCCTGTGCCCTCTATCGCAAGATCGATACCCTTCAACCCGGAACAGGCTCAAAGCGCTGAAGAAGAGCGTGAAAAACTGTTCCATCCCTTTCCGTTTCCGGATGCCTTGCAGACACAAGTGGCTTTCTGGAAAAAGGTATTTACAGAATACACGACCAAGCAAGCTATTATTCATGATGACCGTTACATGAATGTCGTCTACGAAGTCATTTCCATTGATTTTCAGGAGAAAAAAGCCCAAAAAGAAGCGATTCGCACTGCGGTCGAAAAATATGAAACACTGCTCGGCAGTCTCGCCGAACATTGGGACACCCCTTCGAAGATGACGGCCACTGAACAGCAAATTCGGGATTTGTTCCGAGATATTCCTGAAAGCGTTCACCATAAGCACAAGGACGCCAAAGGTCGCATCCACGTCCAAATCGGACAAGCCGATCGCTTTCAAGAAGGCATCATTCGCTCCGGGCAATACATGCCGGCTATGAAACAGATCTTTGCGGAACGCGGCCTGCCGGATAAATTGGCTTATCTTCCTTTGATTGAATCAGCGTTCAACCCCGCTGCCAAGTCACCCGTTGGTGCTGCCGGGATGTGGCAATTTATGAAAGGGACAGGCAAACAGTATGGCTTAAAAATCAACAGCATGGTGGACGAACGGAAAGATCCGCTGCTTGCCGCCCGTGCTGCTGCTGAACTGCTAGGACACAATTATGAAAGTACAGAGTCCTGGCCCCTCGCCGTTACGGCTTACAACTTCGGCTTGCAAGGCATCAGGAATGCCGCCAAAGATCTGAATACGGAAGATATTGCGACACTCATCGAACGTTACACAGGGAAGCGTTTCGGCTATGCGTCGCGTAATTTTTATGTTGAGTTTTTAACAGCTGTTGACGTATGCATGCGCTATACTGAATATTTTGGTGAAATTGAGCTGAAGCCCCCCTTGGAGTTGGCCCAGGTCAGGCTTCCTCATTATATTTCTCCAAAAACGCTGGAAAAGCATACCTCTTTGAGCGTGAAAGAGATTAAAGCCCTCAATCCGGCGCTGGCATCTGCAGTGTTTCGAAAAAACGGCATGATTCCCAGACACTACCAGCTTAATATCCCAAAAGACTCGCAAAAAGTGTTTGAAGCACAATACGCCGCCATCCCTGAAGATTCAAAATACGCTTATATTCCAGTCAAAGTTCGGCATAAAGTCAGAAAAGGCGAAGCGCTTTCCCAGATTGCCCAACGCTATGACGTTCGGATGAAGGATATTATGCGCGTGAACCGCATCAAAAATGCTGGGAAAATTCGAATTGGGCAGGTCTTGAAGATTCCCGGAGGGTATGTCGCTGTCGCAGATAATCCAAAGGCCCCTTCAGCATCATCAACGGAGTCGAAAGCGCCGCCATCACCGGAAGGTTGTACGACCTATCGCGTTCGCAAAGGCGAAACCCTCATTGCCATCGCCCAAAAGCATCAGACTTCCGTCGCCACCATTAGCAAACTGAACGATATCAGTGATCCCGGCAAAGTTCGGGCAGGGCAACGTTTATTAGTCCCTTCGACGACGATTAAACATAAAGTTAAGAAAGGACAGACGCTCATAACGATTGCAAAACTGCATAATATTTCTGTCAGAGCGCTTACGAAAGCGAATCAAATCAGAAATCCCCGCCGTATCAAAGCCGGACAAGTTCTGATCATCCCAAAAGGATAGGAAAAACGTTTCAGTCCTCCCATCGTGTTCAGCAGCTATTCGGACAGATTTGAATGGGTTGAACTGAAGCCTCATTCAGCCTTTCAGAGAGAGACTACTCCAGAATCGAAGCGCATCTCAGCGTTGCTCACGGAAGAACGCCATCTACAGACGCTTATATTTCGTTAGCGGTTGATTGCCCGACAACTGAGATGAGCGTTGTATTCCTACGAGGACGACTTTGTTTCAGAGAGACGACCGATGCACACGGGCGCATCGAGGATTTGGAGCCGGGGCTGAGTATTATGTGGACTTCTCCAGGCTTTTGAGAGGCTATACATTCCAACTCTGGGGCTGGCGCCGAAGTGATAAGGCCGCTAGTGCTCCAGATATGCGATATGAAGTAATACGCATAAAAAAAGGCCGGGTTCGTTGTGGAACCCGACCTGACGGATAACTATGAAAATGAGCTTAACGGCGCTGTTTTCTTCGCAGACCGAACAGTCCCAGCAGTCCCATCCCCAATAACATCATGCTGGCGGGCTCCGGAGTCGGAACTGGATCCGGCACGGCAGTCGTCGGAACATTCGGCACTCTGACGATCAAATCCTGATATTTCGAACTTTGAGAAATCATATACGAGGCACTCAAGCTGTCCAGGCTGATATTGTCTTCTTTCGACACCAGTGCCAGGTAGTCATTGGCATAGTTACGAATAGCCTCATCTCGTATTTCCGCATAAAAATGTCCCGTCGTGCTGGCGAGATCGTACACGCTGTCACCGCTGGTGATTTCCCAGATGGCATACTGCAAGCCGGCAATTTTCTTCTTGCTCAAACTTTCATTATAGACACTGTCAAAGAGCCACGCGGCCTCAAGGCCTCCAGTCACATTATCAACATTTGTCATGGTGACGTTCACAGCCAAATTTTTATACATGGGCTGTACCGGATCCACACAAAAGCCCACGAAAAGCTCTTCTCCATTCATCATCTCCCCTTCGGTGTTACGCAGTTCGAGCTGCATGGCAGTCGTCCCAACTCCTTTATGCTCTTTCCCCTCAGACCAAAAAGTTCCGGTCTTCCATTGGAGTTGAGCAAAATTCTTGACTGTGAGTGATTCTGCTGAGGCAATTGCTGAGAACGAGCTTAGTGCAATGGTGAATACGGCTAAGTGTGCGAAATACTTTTTCATGAGAATCTCCTTATAAATTACAAATGGAGTGATAATCTCTTTACCTTAGCCGAAAACAAAAAAAAGTCGGCTTCTTATGAAAAAAAAAGCCGACTTTCCAGAGTTCTAGTATATCTTTCTGGCAGTCCGGCTATCTTAACATACACTGTGTAAGACCCGCAACTTTCCGTCCCATCCTTGCGAATGGTTTGGCTTTTTCAAGATAAAGAGAGAAACTAAATAATCAATGAGCGACGCTCTATACTAAGTGCATGAAGTATGCCAAAAGACAAAACTCGCGGCCTGTCCATGTGCATAAGCCCTTTCTCTGAGGGAGAGAGGGAAAATGTATGCTGCGTGTGCTCAGTACAGAGTTCATAGAGGGATCCGCAAAACTGTAAAAAAAAGCGACATGGTTTTGAGGCTATACCTGAAAACCTTTATATTCAATTACGTTAGACAAGATCGGATAGTGCAAAAAAAATCGTCACTGCTTTCAAAAAGGAAGTCCTTGTGAGGACAATATTCTAGAGATCCGGATTTTCAGGAGCGAAAACAAGCATATTTTCTAGCTCAAGAACAGCTCTTGGCAGATCAGGCATATCGAACGCCCCGGGACCGTGCGACTCCATCGCCGCTTCAAGCTCATCATAATCATAGATCCTGAAACTGCACAATTCCTCCTGATCTTCAGGTTCGATCGCAATAAAATAGAGGTTTGCGGCTTCACAGGCAGCAAACGCTTTTTGAAGGCTGTGAATGGCTTCTCGCTGTTGTTTGGGCGGCGCTGTTTTTTTCATCATCACTCCTCATTGTTGACACGTGTCAGCATTTTCTGACTTCTCATTGCGCATTCCCAGATGAGAACTGTGTTTTGTCAATGCTTTTTTCCAAGCCTGACTGTCGAACTATTCGACTTTCTCAACAAGGATAAATGCTCTTCTTACATTCTTCCTGCTCCATACGCTCGTGAATGATTCCTGAAAAAGCGCAACACACAGTAAAATCCCCAAAAACTACTCCTGTGATCATAAAAAAAATTTTCGCTGACCGCAAAAAAGTCTTGACAAAAATTGCACGCAGCATGTAATTGTATCACGACTGAAGCGGGATAATAGAGTTCTTTTTGAATTTTGCATACAAGCGTAATTCCTCGGTAGCTCAGTGGTAGAGCGAGTGGCTGTTAACCACTTGGTCGCTGGTTCGAGTCCGGCCCGGGGAGTTGTTGACAAAGGCAGAGCCTCTTACGGTTCTGCCTTTTTTATTGATGGCCTCTGCAACAGCCCCGAAAAAAGACATGATGAAAACAGACTTTCCAGAGATCGATTTTTCAAAAATTTCCACCTATTCCATTTTTGAACGTAAGAGTCTTGTACAGATCGAAAATTTTGCGATCCCCTGGAAAAAAGGAGCATGCTTTGAACGTTTTATGGCCTCGCTGCCAAATATTCTGGCAGGAGCGCAGTTTCAGGAAGTCGTCGCAGCAGTTGCCACGGCAGTTCAGCAAGCTCGTCCGGTCGTGATGGCTATGGGAGCGCATGTCATTAAATGCGGTCTGTCGCCTTTAATCATCGATCTCATGGAACGAGGGATTCTGTCAGCAGTTGCGCTCAACGGTGCCGGAATTATCCACGACTTCGAAATCGCTTATACCGGGCATACCTCGGAAGATGTCGCAGAGGCAATTTCCTCTGGAAAATTCGGCATGGGGCGTGAAACCGGATATATTCTGAATGAAGCGATCACCAGAGGACGCACAGAAGGCTGGGGAATGGGGGAATCAGTCGGCCGCGCAATCATAGCTTCGTCGCCGCCTTACCTGCAACACAGCCTTATTGCTGCTGCAGTTCGGCTGGAACTGCCAGTGACTGTCCATGCGTCGATCGGTACAGACATTATCCATATGCATCCCAACGCCGACGGAGCCTCGCTGGGAGAAGCCAGCCATCTGGACTTCAAACGTTATGTGGGAGTTATTTCGCAGCTTGAAGGTGGTGTCTATTTCAATATCGGCTCGGCGGTCATCTTACCGGAGGTCTTTCTCAAAGCGGTTTCCGCCGCCCGAAACCTCGGATATGAGCTCAAACGCTTTACTACGGTAAATATGGATTTTATCCGGCACTATCGTCCTGCGCAAAATGTTGTCAGCAGGCCGGCATCCGATGGGGGCAAAGGCTATAGCTTGATTGGCCATCACGAAATTCTGCTCCCACTCCTGGCGGCAGCGATTATTGAACGAGTATAGCAAAAGGAACGTAAATAGTATGAGCACACGAAAAGCCTGTCGAGCCGGGAGTTTTTATCCCGCTGATGAAGCATCCTGCCGACGAGAACTCCAGCGCTGTTTTGGAGACTATCACGCTCCTGATCTTCCCGGAAGCATCCGGGGCGGTATTGTCCCACATGCCGGCTGGATTTTTTCAGGGAGTACGGCGGCAAAAGTATTTAAAAGCATCCATGAGAAATCCGCGCCGGAGAGCTTCCTGATTTTTGGCGCTGTCCATGTCCGGGGCGTGGGACGTAAGGCATCATTCTTCGACCGGGGCAGCTGGGAGACCCCCTGCGGCACAGTGCCTATTGACGAAGAACTTGCCCGGATGATTACAGAGAATGCCTCAGATATCGTTCAGGCAGATCACCACAGCCATCACGACGAGCATTCGATTGAAGTGCAACTTCCTTTTATCCAATATCTCTTTCCAGCAGCGAAAATTCTCCCCATCATGGTGCATCCCACTGAAGAGGCAGTCTCTCTGGGGCAGCGCATCGCTACGCTGCTTCAGAACCAGCAGAAACAGGTCTGCGTGCTGGGCAGTACGGACCTGACGCACTATGGACCTCGCTTCGGCTTCACGCCTTATGGCATCGGACAGCATTCGCTTCGTCTGATGAAAGCAAACGACCGCAAACTTCTCGACCTTATCGTTGCCATGAAGGCAGAGCATGTGATCCGGGAAACAGAAATACATCGCAACGCCTGCGGCGCAGGAGCGATTGCCGCGACCATAGCGGCTGTAAAAATCCTGGGCGCAGAACGTGGCCATCTCTTAGAACACATTACCAGCCAGGATGTGATACCAGACCGACCGGCTTCGGATTTTGTCGGCTACGCCGGGATTGTGTTTTGAACGAATCGCGATCAGCTTAAGCTGGCGGCCTCGTGTGATGGCGGGCTGCCTAAAACATCAGTAATTCCGGTTTAAAAAGCAGCACCAAACCCAGGACAAGCATCAACGCGCCACCCACTAATTTCAGAATGCGACCTTCTTTTTCCGAGAGTCTCCGGCTTCCCATTTTCCAGCCGAAAATCGTGACAATCACAGCCAGAGGAAGCACGTAGACCACATTATATAACACGAGATAGAGATAGTATTGTGCTGTTGACAGCTCGTTCAGGGTGAGAATTCGAGTATAAATCGCCGGAAAGCCCGCTGTACACAACAATTCAATCAAATTCGCCGTAACCGCCAAAAACACTGTCCCAAAAATCATCGCAGGCCAGGCCGAAGCGTTGACAATGCTGCGCATCCGCTTGCCCAGTTTGGGATGGGCCGACTCAGGGATCGTCAAAGAGATGCCTTTTTTGAAAAAGAAAAAATCTTTACAATTAATGACTCCCATCACAATTGCCACCAAAGCCACAGTGATACGGAGGTATTTTACATAGCCGACAATTATAAACAGATTCAGCCATGCGGCCATAAACAGGAAATAAATCAAGCCGGATGCGAACACAAAAATTCCACCGATGACGAGAATTTTGGTCCTTGACTTGGCGTAAATCACGAGTGAGAGCAGAAAGCATAGCACCCACATGGCACAAGGATTAAAACCATCGAGTCCCCCCAGAACCACCGTAAACAGAGGTAAGCCAATTTTTTTGACATCCACCGTACCGAATATGGGTATGTCGAGAATGCTCTCGTCTTCCTGAGACGCAGCGACCGTCTTCTGAGGGGCGGTCTCGACCTCAGCGGCCTCCGCTGTCGGCTGACCGACAGATTCAGAGCGCGGGGACTCTTCCTGCGGCATAGCATCCGCAGGTCGTGGCTTGAGCGTCGCAGGGAACCACTCCCATCCCTGAGGCGTCCCCTGGCTGACATCATCCCGCACACGCCATGCGCTCTGGAGCGGCCCCAGCTTTCCGAGCGCATCAAAGCAAGAACCTGTCCTAAGACATTTTACGACCTGATCCTCAACCTGAGGCCCACTCATTTCATCACTTTGGAATCCGGTCATACTCCATGTATCCAGAAAAAACATCGGGACACTCGAAGCTTTAATCTCGTAAGCCTGCCGCATTCTGTCGGCCAACGTGCTGAACTGCCCGTGATGCCAGACTTCGAACCAGCGCATTTCTAGTTCAGGATATTTTTCCTGAAGTTTCGGCAGGAACCCTTTGGCTTTTTCACAGTGCGGGCATCCTTCTCCCCAGAAAAAATAGAGCACCGGATGTTCGACTGCGGATACCATCGTAGCAGAGAGCAGAAAAACAAGGGAAACAAGCAAGGCGGTCAAGGAGATTGCATACTTCATCTTTCGAAAAATGACATTCTGCATTATCATGACTATCAGCAACGAGTCGTGACGGAATTCGAAAGGACGACAAACAGCACGAACTGTCGAACTCCACACGCCCTCGCTATCTTAAATGCGTTTGAGATCGATTAAGACGGCCGGCTGCTCATCAATGAGCTCGAGCCCCACACCTGCTGAAAAATCCGTGTTCTTTCCATCAGCACCAGTAAACGAGTGACCCGGCTCAAAGGAATCGCCGACGACTGTCTCAAGCATTCCACAAGGACGCCAACTTCACCCTCATGATCATGCTATTCTCGCAGGAGAATATGACTCATACAACAGAACGTGACTGATAAAGTCAACAGAATTTTCGACTTTTCACCTACTTTTCGCGATTTCGTAACAACGCAGAGTTTCTCTTATGTTGAGGATGAAAGGCAGGCTGTTATATAAAAAAGGTCGGCATACTTTCCGCCGACCTTTCATAATAGTGGTTGCGGGGGCTGGATTTGAACCAACGACCTTTGGGTTATGAGCCCAACGAGCTACCAGACTGCTCCACCCCGCGTCAAATCATAATTCTTTGATGTAGTGTTACACATTATGATAATATATAGATATTTTGTCAAGAACTTTTTTTCTTTTTATGAATCTTATTGGAAATTCGTACGCTCTTTGCCGTCAACAGCGTTCACTCATCTGTATTGAGAACGAGATCCGTATCGAGTACATTACGCGCTTCCTGCTGCACGCTATAAGGGCAGGCCGGTACAGAATCTTCATCAACACCATTGTGATACAGAACCTGGCATCCGTGAGATTCCACAAGTCAACTGACGTTTCTTTGATGAAGATGTCATAACATCATACTGCCTGGAGACAATATTCTTGTAATTGAAGCTTGACAGCCTTTCCATATTACGGCATAATTTGTATTCTGAGACACACCAATCACGAAGATACAGAAACGCTGTCCACTGTCCAGATTGCTGCCCATGCAACGAACCTTAAATTTTCAACTGTTAGGCACCAGGGGATCTTGTCCGGTTCTCGCTGAAGACTTTGTCATGTTCGGAGGAAATACCACAGCGTATAAACTGTGGGCCGACGGACTGTTCCCCATCTACATCGATGGAGGCAGCGGCCTGTTCCGGGAAGGGATCAGACTCCGTAAAGATATTCACGACTTTACATTCCTGCTCACTCACGCCCATTGGGATCATATCCTGGCATTTCCATTCTTTGAGCCATTCTACCGCCCTGAAACTCAGGCAAGATTCTGGGGAAGTGCCTCGTTCAAAACCACCCTCGAAGAATTATTCGAACATCAGTTTCAAACCGACGCCTTTCCCGTCAGGTACTCAGAACTTCCCTCACACATTACATTCAACGATGTTCACGACGGCGAACGATTTCACATTATGCCTCCCGGATGCTCGTCGGAACAACAAGTTCCCCAACAAAACGCTTACTATACCGTGTCAACCTATCAAATCAATCACCCGGGAATCGATCTGGGCTATCGCATCGAATGGGGAGGCAAAGTAATCGTGATTTTAACCGACATTGCTCCCATTGAAAATAACCATTTAGGGCACAACACGCGCCATTTTACCCGTCGCGACGAACGGCGTTATTATCAGGGACTTGTCGATTTTTGCCAGGATGCCGATCTTCTTCTGCACGATACGCATTTTAACGAAGACAACATTAAAGGGCATGAAAACTGGGGGCATTCTACAGAAATCATGGCCGTCATGCTCGCGTTGAGAAGTCGTAGCAAAAAACTTATTTTAGGACACCATGCGCCGGAAGACAACGATCCGGCAATTGTTCGGAAGCTTGAACGGGCCCGACGAAGAGCAGAGCCGAATTCTCTGGAAGTCCTGGTTCCACAAGAAGATGATATTCTCAGGCTCTAGAGGACAGGAATATGGAAATTATATTTTGGGGAACACGGGGAGCGATCAGCGCCCCGAAGCCGGATCAAATTATATTTGGTGTGCATACAACCTGTATTGAGATCAAAAACCAGACTGATTCCCTGCTCTTTGATGCCGGCTTCGGCATCGGACGGTACAGCGATTTTGTACAGCAGCGGCCAGGCACATATCATCTCTTTTTTACACATTTCCATTGGGATCACGTTCAGGGCATCGGATATTTTATCCCTATATTTCTGCCCGCAACTCACATGCACCTCTATTCTCCCTGGCCGATCGAGCGTCTGAAACGGCAGCTCAACTATTATTTCGACTATTCATTTGGACCTTTTGAGTCAATCGAAGTGTTGTCATCACATATGTATTATCATCCTCTTCAGAACACGGTCTATCTCAATGATTTTATCATTAACTATTTTCCCAACAAGCATGAAGGCAGTTGCTATGGCTATAGTATTGAGTCGCATGGTCAGAAGGTTGCATTGCTGACGGACCACGAGGCCAGCCTCCAGGACTCGCACACACTCTGGGGCACTGATTATGATGTGGTCATTCACGATGGACAATACAGTGATGAAGAATACAAGAATTCTTCATCCGGACTTGGGCACAGTTGTTTCAGTCAGGCAGTGAGTAACTCTCGAAAACTTGGAGCCAGAAAGATCTTGCTCACCCATCACGCTCCTCTCCGAACGGATCAAGAGTTGCTTGCTTTTGAAATCACGCTCCGCCGGCAACATCCCGACCTTGATATCAGGTTTGCCCGCGAACAAGTCTCCTACCCAGTGTAATGCGTGGGCCAGAAAATCAGATGAGAGGCGTAAGCGCTCGCAGACCCTCAAAACACGACCCGGCAGAATTCTCTATTGACAAATTTCCCTTTGGTCATTAACGCTGTTAGGAAGGATGCCTCTTCTCAAGCAGGCAGTGATCGTCATTCACCAGAACAAAGGCTTCATTCAATGCGCTTATTTATCAACGCCAATGTACACGTTTGAACCTATGGTGCCACCCAGGGCATCAAGCGTTGCATCTTTTTCTTTCATGAAATGCTGCTTTCAATCTTTCGTGTTCTTGTGCAGCCTGCTGGGACTTCTGAGCGGCTGCGGTAAGCAAGGCGATCCCTTAACGCCGATCGTCCCCAAACCACTTCCTGTGAAGGCCGTTTCAGCCAAAGTGTCTGACAAGGGCATCGTACTGAGCTGGAGTCCTCCGACAGAATACGACACGCAAAAAATCCTGGAACTCGATGATATTAAATATTTCAGTATCTATCGAACAAGTGAACCGCCGGTCGATGACGGCTGGGATTTCAAGCAATCAGACCAAGGATGGACGACGACAGGAGAAAATCCGACCCCAAAATGCGACAAAGGGGTCTTACGCGCCGTAAGCGCTCAACGACTTCTGACCCTCCTCTCTCCGGCAGATTTAAAGCTGAAAGCAGACCAGAACCGTATCATCCACTTGAAACTCTGGGCGAAAAACGCCCGATACGGTTATCTCGTTTTCATTACAGAGAAGGATACACTCTGGGACAAAAACTTTAATCAAGAATTCGAGCCGTCCGTACACAGCTCTTTTTACGCTGTCCATCAGACATTTCATCGCTCAAAGTCAAAACGCTTCTCGATCCGGCAGAACGAAAGCGCCGCAGCTCAGGACTATATCATTGACATGCGCTCTCTCCCTTCATGGGCAGGGACCGTTCGACAAATCGGACTTATCCTTGAAAACAACGCTCCGGAAGAAACGCAGGTCGAACTGGGACTGGACAGCATCGTATTTATGCGTGACATTGATGCCCCGGCCCCGGCGTATACTACTGCCCCCTGGATATTTCAGGATGATGAAGAAGGATGGCAAGTCTTCCCTGCTGATCATCTGTTTGGAGCCGCACATGGAGTCTTGCATGCCGAAGGAAACGAATTTTTCAGTCTGTTGTCCGCTCCGGGGCAGCGTATTCATTTTGACACGGCATCGGAAGTTCACATCAGGATGCGAGTCACTGCGGGGCACGAGGCATACCTAATCCTGCGCCGGGCCGGAGAAACACCCTTCCAGTCAGCAGAGGAATTAAAAAATTTAACTTCTCAAGCAATACGCATCCCTCTCAAGCACTCTTCCGATTTTTTGACCTATTCAATCGATTTACGCCGATACATGACGCAAAGACATGCATCTCACCACAGTCTTCAAAAAAAGGAGGATAACGGTCTCCATGATCCTGTTATAAGCGATGGAACAGCCTCTCAAGGCGAGAAGTCAAAGCCGCAGGCGTACTTCGTGCAAGTCGGTCTTGCATTTCCGCCGGTCGCTTCAGGCACTGGAACACGTCACATTTCCATTGATTATATCGATATTGTGCCGGAAGGCGCAGCCTCTTCGCAAGCTGCTTTACAGCTCGTTCAACAAGACATGCCTTCCACACAGACAATCTCCCGGGCAATCAATCGCGCCTGCCGCGAAAAACGCTCTGCCTTTACCCGCCCCTATGAGTCGCTGCCGGAAACAGCAGAACAGAGTGCCGGAAACAGAATACTTCTGGCAAAAATTTCTCCCTCTGATCCCTTTCCGGCAGTCTTCGCAGATGAAACCTTTGAATTAACTGATTCAGGGGACTTTATTGCTGAGGATGAAGAAGACGTGAAAGCGCCTCTTGAATACGGCAGGCGCTACAGATATGAGATCGAAGTCACGGATCGTAAGAAACGGAACAGCAAGAATACCGGGACGGTCGAGATCGAATTAATGCGAAAACCCTCTGCTCCCCGGCATATCATGGCAGATGCCGGAGACGAGGAAATCACGATCAGTTGGGAAGCACCAGTATTGACAGAGGACGGAAAGAAAATTCAACATCTGGCAGCATACCGTATTTTTCGTTCTGACACGGCCGGCGAGTATGCCGCAGCTCTGACGGAAGTTCCAGCCTCGCAGACTCACTTCATTGACAAGAACGTCACCAACCATGAGACCTATTATTACGTTGTCCAGTCGCTTGCTTCGCGCACGTCGGGACCTGACAGTGTGCGTTCAGCCGAAGTCTCTGCCGTGCCGCTTGATACCATCGCTCCGGACGTTCCTCAGGGCCTTGTCGGGGTTTATCTTAACGGGCACGTGGATCTGCATTGGAATCAGGTACTGACAGCCGATTTTGTGGGCTTCAATGTCTATCGCAGTAACAGACAGGCCGGAGAATTCCGAAAAGTAAATGACGAAATTTTGCCAAACGCCTCATTCAGTGACAAACAGATTGAATCCGGACAGCGCTATTATTATTATGTGACAGCTCTTGACGACGAAGTTCCTCCGAATGAGAGCGATCCATCTGAAATTGAGTCGATCGAAACCGATCCACTGGACTAAAAAATATCTCAGCAATGAAGTATCTCGAAACGAAGCGAGCCTATGCATAACTCTCTCTAGTTTTTTGGGCGTTTTTGTTTTTTCACTTGACAACTCGATTATATCATAATGGTATATGATAAAAGTTTATGTGGTTGAGCAACTCCTGGAGGAAACACGTTTTCTGATGCAGCAAATGTGTTCTTACAGGCTTCCAAAACGAGACAATATTCCCGAGTAATGACTCTGTCATAAGTCTATGAAAAACTTAAGCAACGAATGAAAGGAGGGGTCTTTAGGTTCATAAATGTAATGTCAGCAGAAATAACTTGATGAACGCTCAGAACACGACATTCAACCTTGCCTGACATCCTATGGAGAGAAACGATGATGAAACATAGTAATGTGATTAAATGTGTTGGTATGCTTTTGATGTATATTTTATTCAGAGTTGGCAGCGCTAGTGCTGCAGAGAAATTTGTGATTGGGCTGAGCAATTTTAGTCTTGGGAATTCTTGGCGTGTGCAAATGATTGAAGAGGCCAAATACTCTGCCTCACAGCACGCCGATCTCGTCAAAGAACTGATTGTGACTGAAGCTGATGGGGATATTTCAAAGCAAATTGCCGATATTGAGGACTTGATCGCCAAAGGAGTTGATGCCATTTTGATTACCGCAGCCAATCCGAAGGCTTTAATCCCAGTAGTTGCAAAGGCCATGGCTGCCGGTATTGTTGTTGTTGATTTTGACAATTTGGTGTATACAGACAATATTACAGCGCATATCATTGTCGATCAAAAAGAGTTTGGACGTGTTCAAGGGGAGTGGCTGGTAAAAGCGCTGGGTAAAAAAGGTAAAATCGTGGCCTTTAACGGCATAAAAGGAGCGACAACTTCAGCAGAACGTTTTGAAGGGGCCAAAAGCGTTTTCGATCAATATCCAGAGATTGAGATTGTTCAGGAAGTTTATGCTGACTGGGATTATGCCAAAGCCAAACGTGCAATGGAAACCTTGCTAGCAGCGTACCCGTCCCTAGACGGAATTTGGTCACAAGGTGGTGCCATGTCGGAAGCTGTAATTGAAGCTTATCTGGAGCGCGGCATGCTTCCTCCACCAATTACAGGTGAAGATGGAAACGGTTTTCTCAAAATCTGGAAAGAATTACGCGATTCCGAAAAGTATCCTGATTTTGACTCAATTGCGACCAGCATGCCAACGTGGTGTAGTGCTAAAGCTCTAGAAGTTGCCTTAGCCGCTCTGACGGGAGAAGCGTTTAACAAAGAAACAATTATTCCGATACCAACGATTACCGCTGATAACCTCGATCAGTATGTGAAGCCTGATCTGCCAGATAGCTTCTGGTGTAATTCTCAATTGAAGGATGACATTGTCAAAAAAATGTTTGAACGATAAGATCGTTTAATCCATAAGAAGCCTTTCCCCATCCCCGGCCTCTTTATTAAAAGGTTGCCGGGGATGTTGCCCACCTTTTATCAATAACGCGAGGAGCGAAAGTTCTATGTCCCCCCCTTTACTTTCTCTACAAAGCATTGTTAAGTCGTTCCCGGGAACACTTGCGCTTGATCACGTTGATTTCATCTGTCAACATGGAGAAATTCACGGCCTCGTTGGGGAGAACGGGGCCGGAAAAAGTACCTTGATGAAAATTTTGGCAGGTATTCATCGGCCTGATCATGGAAAAATTTTTTTGAATGGGCTTGAGCAACATTTCCAAAACCATTCAGATGCCAGAAAATCTGGAATTGGCGTAGTCTATCAAGAGTTATCCTTGTTGCCGGAGATCTCAGTCGCTGAAAATATTTCTATGGGAATTTGGCCCAGAAAGCGCTGTGGAATTATTGACCGCAAAGCAATGATACGGCGAGCTAACACTGCGTTACAGGAAGTAGGAATCGATGTAGAAGCACATGTTCTTGTGAAGTCACTCCCAATGCCTTTACGGCAGATGGTCGAGATTGCCAAAGTCTTAACCCAGAAACCTAAAGTAATCGTGTTTGATGAACCAACGTCTGCCTTATCAAAAGATGAGGTCGATAGACTTTTTACGATCATCTGCGATCTCAAAAGCAAGGGAAACGGTATTATCTTTATTTCTCACCGGTTAGAAGAAGTTCTCCATCTTGCAGATCGAATCACTGTAATGAAAGATGGGCAAAAAGTACTGACCGAGCAGGTCTCATCTTTTGATAAAAATCGCTTGATTAGCTTAATGGTCGGCAGAGATGTTTCAAAAATATTTCCTGAGAAATCCAACAGTTCTGACAGAACACATCTTATTTTTGAGTACCATGCCCGTTTGCAGTTTTCCGGAAAACACGTACACTTCTCAGTTGCTCATGGAGAGGTGTTGGGGATTGGAGGTCTTCAGGGGCAGGGACAGTTAGAGATGCTGCAGTCCATTTTTGGGTTAGGAGGATGTGAGGATCTGACGATCTTGGTACACGGTCGAGAAACTGAATTAAGAAATCCAGTGCAAGCTATTCGAGCTGGAATTGCATTAGTTCCTGATAACCGGGGGGAGGAAGGGATATTTCCTGCTCTTTCTGCACGTGACAATCTGACAGCGTCAACGCTTAAACGCCGTCAACAATATGGTTTCATTCGCAAACGTGACGAGAAAAACGCCATTGAACGAATAACCCAGCAGCTCTCCTTAAAACTTACTTCGACATCCCAAACAGCCGAATCACTGAGTGGTGGTAATATGCAAAAATTAGTACTCGGGAAATGGCTGCTTGCAGAGCCTCAGGTCATGGTGATGCTTGAGCCAACAAAAGGAGTGGATGTTGCTGTAAAACAGCAGATTTATCAATTGATGCGCGAACTGGCAAGCTGTGGTGTCGCGGTCATCGTATACACCAGCGACTTAATTGAATTAATTGGAGTTTCAGATCGTGTCTTAGTGATGAATCATGGCTGTATAACTGCAGAATTGAGCGGAGAAGAGCTCACAGAGGAAAATATTATGCAAGCTGCTGTCAGTTCTGATGATATTTTGGAAACTGAGGTGTGAACATGACCGAAACACAACGCGATTTTCATTTATATATTCCGGTCTACTCAATTTTTCTCCTTATCTATTGTACAGCATGTTTCATTGAACCAAGTTTTTTTACTTGGAATAATAATGTCAACTTATTTACACGCATCACTCCACTCATTCTTGCTGGAATGGCCCAAACATGTGTCGTGTTGACAGGCGGGATCGATCTCTCAGTAGGGGCAATCATCGGCCTCACAAATGTTGTTGCTGCCAGTCTTCCTTTTGTTGATACTCCATGGAACATCATTTTGTGGGTATGTATTCCACCTCTGGTAGGGCTGGTTGTCGGTCTCATCAATGGCCTCATTATCACTCGGGGAGATTTTCCTCCGCTGATTGTCACCTTGGCGACAGGGGCAATCTGGAAAGGAGTGACCTTATTTCTAATGCCGATCCCCGGCGGAGAGGTCTCACTGGCTGTTGCTGTGACTCTCACTGGAAAACTGTGGAAGAGCATTCCAATCCCTTTGGCTATCTTTGTGATTGCAGTGTTTCTGTGTCATCTCACATTAACCAAAACCTCTTTTGGACGCTCTATCTATGCCATTGGCGGAAATAAAGCCATTGCGTATGAGTCAGGCATCCCTTGTACACAAATCACAATTGGGGTATATGCAGTCAGTGGAGTGCTGTGTGCCTGCGCTGGTATGTTTCTTTCTGCATGGATGTTCTCTGCAGATCCTTTAGTTGGTGAAGCCTACATCCTGAATTCAATTGCGGTCACTGTTATTGCTGGAACACCTTTATCAGGTGGTAAAGGTGGAGTACTAGGAATAATCGGAGCGGCCTATATCTTTCTCTTGATCAGCAATATTCTCAATTTACTCGCGATTTCAACCTTTTATCAATTTGTCGCCAAGGGGATTGTACTCATTATAGCGCTCGCAATCACATCTTCAGGGACTGTCATCAATACGGGAAAGTTTTTAGCTAACGTGTTCTCTACCAAGTCTGCACAACCTGGAGGGAGGAGATACCAGCATGGAAAGAGAGCATAAAACAACTGTCTTTCTCTTCGGATTAATCATTCTTATGTTTTTACTCGGCGAAACTGTCTCTCATGGTTTTGCGTCACCAGAACATATCAGGAGTATCATGAGAACAGCCTCGTTTTTAGGGATTGTCTCTATCGGCCAGACTCTAGCTGTTTTAACGGCCGGGATCGATCTTTCTTCGGGACCATTAATTACCCTGGGGAATGTTTTTGTCTGTATGTTTATTAATGGAGTCAATCTGAATACCTTGTGGGCACTCCCTGTAATTATCTTTTTGGGAGTACTTTTTGGGGCAGTTAACGGTGTTGGGGTGACATATTTTAAAATTTCTCCCTTAGTGATGACCCTGGCTATCGGTTCACTTGTGACTGGAATGACTTTAATATTCAGTCAAGGGGCACCTACGGGATTAGCCTCTCCATTACTCCGGTTTTTAGCGATCGGAAATGTCTCATTCGGTCTACCAGTTATTGTCATGATCTGGATGTTTTTGAGTGGCTTGTGCATACTCTTTCTTGACTATACGACCTTTGGACGCCGTATCTATTATACTGGTGCGAATGAGCGTGCTGCATTCCTCTCTGGCACCCATGTCCATGTTGTGAAAATTACTGTGTATGCCATAAGCGGCGCTTGTTCAGCCTTGTCAGGAGCCTTGATGGCAGGATATACTCAGACAGCGTTTTTAGGGATTGGCAACGAATATACGATGTGGTCCATCACGGCCGTTGTGATCGGAGGGACTTCTCTAACTGGTGGCAAAGGTAGCTATATCGGAAGCATTGCCGGATCAATTATATTAATCCTCCTTGAGAGTCTGCTAACAGTGATGAATATTCCTGAAGCTGGAAGAACGATTTCAAATGGTATAATTATTCTCGTTATGATTAGTATCTACTTCAGACAACATCAGCAAAACACCTAACGCTTCAGGAGATGATGATGGGAAAGTTACGTGAAGCTGTGCCACTAATGATAACTGTTTTCAACAAATTGGATGTAGAGAACTACTCATTACTGCTGATGGAGTCTACAATCACATCACTGGCTCAATTAAAGATTCTTTAGAGTGAGCCCCTGAACTTGATTGAACGATATATGGCCCAACTCAAGCATCCATTGCCAGGCAGGTTCATTGCACTTCGTCATATTCGGAAAGATTTCCCTGTCGGATTATTTTACAATTTAGCTCCTGTACCGATGCTGCCCTCCTGGACGCAAAAGACAAAACGCTCCCCGCGCGCGTGCAGGCAAGCCTGTCGGATCTGTTGACAGCCCTCCAGGCGCCTGTGGCCAGAGTGCTCAGCCTCTGCCAGGACAGAACACGCTTTGATCTCCTGATGTTCTATGACCTTAGCGCTCCGCAGCCCCCTTCGTCTGCCAGCCTGGCATGAGGTATGCATTTTCATACGGCAGCTGTTCATTGACAGCATGTTCTGCTAACGCCAAACCGCTCGTGAGAGCGGGACGGAAAGCCACGGATCTTAAACGACCTGTATTAAGACAGCCGGGTTGCCAGAATCACAGGCAGCATCTTCTGGAAGCCGGCTTTCTCACGCCGGCTTTTTTTGTGAGCTCAGTTCACAAGAGCAGCCGCCCCTGACCAGGAGAAAGCACCATGAAATCTTTACTGACCACACTCAGCCTTGCCACGTTACTCATCACCACTGCCGGACTTCATCACAGCGTCGCTCTGGACCTCGGCACAGACATAACAATCGCCGACCTGAACAGCCGGGGAGAAGGCTGGTACGGGGATCGCGAAGATCAGGAAACCGAGCCCGGTACAATCACGAACCAGAGCTGGGATCTGGAAGGCATGTTCCTTCGCGGCAGCCAGTTAAGTCTGGTAGGCGGCTATGATTTCCGGCAGGGCGAGCACAAGATCTACACCGGTGACATTTTCATCGATGTGGACGGGGATATCGTCTACGGTCAGGACATCACCACTCTGCGCGGCAACGGCTACCAGGCTCTGTCCAACAGCTTTGGTTATGACTATGTGATTGATCTGACCCTTGACGGCAACACCCTGAGCAGCAGCTATGATGTGTATCAGCTCGACGCCAGCGCCACGCTGCTCAGCCCGTATTATCGGCTCAACGACGAATCCGGTGCGTTTCGCTATGTCGCTGGCGGCGAACTGATCGGCTCGGGCGACGTGTTCTATCAGAGCGGGCTCTCAGATGCTGAGCTTGGCTTTCTTGGCGGCCGTCACAATGTCCTGAGTGTTGACCTGTCCTTCCTGAACCCGGGAACAGCGTTTACAGCCCACTATACCATGGGCTGCGGGAATGATGACCTGATGGGCTCGGGCAGTCTGGCGCCCACGGCCACGCCGGAACCAGGCACTCTGTTGCTCCTGAGCAGCGGCATGTTCGCTGTCATCGGCCTCCTCAGAAAACGCTGCGCATAAGCTCACCCTCCTCTCCCCCCTTAGAGGCAGCCCCTAAGGGGGGTGTTTATTTCTCACGTCTGTCCCCTCTGCAATCCTCCGAAAAATATCCTGAAAACGGAGTCAATCGCTCCTGGAAAAACTTGATTTTTTTTCGCGCTCATCGTCGATTGCTTACAACAGTATCGGCTGTAAAGATCTGGACTCCGACAGCAGCGCTGCGCAGCTCGAATCTTCAGTAGCAGCGCTCTGTACGGTTACGGACAACAGGAACGTATAGCCGGATTGCGCGCTGACGACAAGCACGGAATTACTCGACGGGCTCAAGAATCATGGATAACAGAAAAATTCTCCACATCGATATGGATGCCTTTTATCCCTCGGTGGAAATGCTCGATAATCCTGAACTCCGCGGACTTCCGGTTATCGTCGGCGGCAGCCCGCAACGCCGGGGAGTAGTCGCCTCCGCCAGCTATGAGGCCCGCAAATTCGGCGTTCGTTCAGCGATGGCATGTGCTTTAGCATATAAACTCTGTCCGCATGCGATCTTCGTGCAAAACCGGATGCATCGCTATAAGGAGCTCTCCCAAAAAATACATCGTATTTTTGCGCGATATACTAAATCGCGATGCAGATCAAAGAGCAGATTCGAGCGGAACTTCAGCTCACCTGTTCGGCCGGGATTTCCTACAATAAGTTCCTCGCCAAAATCGCCTCAGACGAACACAAACCCGACGGCATCTTCGTGATTACTCCCGGCAGTGCCCCGGAATTTCTGCGACGGATGGAGGTCCGAAAGATTCCGGGAGTCGGCAAGGTCACTCAAAAAAAACTCAAACTTCTTGGAATTGAATACGGCTGTCAACTCCTTGCCGGAAGCGAAGAATTTCTCCTGCAGCATTTCGGCAAATTCGGAACATATCTCTACCACATTATTCGCGGTGAGGATCCACGTCCAGTCATGCCGCACCGAAAGCGGAAGTCGATCAGCATCGAGAATACCTTTCGTGATTTCAAACTTTTCCACAGAAACTGAAGAGGGAACCCTGCCGCTTCAACTGGATTTTTTTGACAGCCTTGAGATCTCGAAAGCAGAAATGTCCTTGCATTCTTCTTGACATTTTTCAAAACTGTTCCCATCTTTTTCACGATCGCTGTGATTTCAGGACCTTACTATACGATTCTCTCTTTTGTCAGGCAGATCGCAGAGCGTTCTCACTCAAGTTATCAGAGTCTCTCCAGAGACGGAACCCTCAGCAGACGGGACCGGTGGTCAGCGTCATCCTGACAAAAAACAGCCGCAGGCAGCTCCGATATGGCTCTCAAGACACCCCGGCAAGCTCCGCATCTGCTTCTCATTGATGATGAAAAGGAAATGTGCCTTTCTCTCAAACAACTCCTTTCCGATCAAGGCTTTATCGTCAGTACTGCCAATTCCGCCAAGCAAGGCTTCAATGTCTTACAGCGCACCAAAATCGATCTGATCGTGTGCGACATTGTCATGCCTGATATGTCGGGGCTCCTCTTTTTGTCGAAGATCGGCTCGACAATTCCGGTGATTATGATGACGGCCTATGCCTCGATTGAAACCAGCCGGAAAGCCTTCAAATCCGGAGCCTGCGATTATCTGGTCAAGCCCTTTGATTTTGACGAGCTCCTGGTTATGATCGAACAAAATCTTCCGGCCCGCAAGATGCGCATCGCTTCTCCCAAGGGCTTACGGCTGCTAAGTTCGAACAATGAACGTTATCAGCGTATGCTGAAACTTGCCGAACAATTCAGCGTCACTGATATGCCCGTGCTAATCACTGGAGAGAGCGGTGTGGGCAAGGAGGTCATCGCCAAGTATATTTATGAAAAGAGCCACCGCAGCGACCGGCCCTTTGTGAGCATCAACTGCGCGGCCATTCCGGATACGCTGCTGGAAAGTGAGCTTTTCGGCTATGAAAAAGGCGCATTCACCGGAGCCCAGGCCCCAAAAAGCGGAAAATTCGATGAGGCCAATGGTGGTACACTTTTTCTCGATGAAATCGGGGACATGCCCTTTCCCTTGCAAGCCAAAATGCTGCGCGTACTGCAGGATTTTGCCTTCTACCGCCTGGGCGGACAGAAGACCATCAGGGTCGATACACGCATTATCGCCGCCAGCAATCAGAACCTGCACAGCCTGATTGCACAGGCAACATTTCGCGAAGACCTCTATCACCGCCTGAACGGCGTACATCTGAAAATCCCGGCCCTGTGCGAGAGGCCTGAAGACATTGGAGATCTTGTCCGTCACTTTCTCGCACATTACGCCGGGAAATATCACAAAAGCATCTCCGGTGTCTCTGAAGAGACCTTGCAGCTTCTCGTCCGCTACCGCTGGCCTGGGAATATCAGGGAACTGATGAACTGCCTGGAACGAGCTACTGTAATTTGTGAAGAGCCCCGTATCCTCCCGGAACATCTCCCTGATCAAATTCGGACGGCCCGGGAGAGCGCTCTCACAGCCTCCAAAATCACGTTTCCACAACAAACGCTGGATCATAAAACCGCCTATCTCCGCAAAATTATCCTTGAAGCCCTGTCGAAAACTCAAGGGAATCGCAGCGAAGCGGCAAAGCTGTTGAATATCAGTCGGAAAACCCTGTACAATCGTATGAAGGACCTGCAGATCAGCTATGATTTCAAATGATATTCTTGTGCTCAAAGGCCTCGGTGTGAGCGTCGGGCGTCTGCAGCTTCTTCAGGATATCAATCTGCGTATCAAACGAGGGGATATCCATGCAATTATCGGCGATCATGGTGCTGGAAAATCCACCCTGGCCAAAGTACTCTCCGGCCTGATACCCGTCACATGCGGTACCGTATGTTTCGAGGGCCAGATATTGGGAAAATACGGCACGAAACAGGCCGCCACACTGGGAATACATACTGTCTATCAGAATGGAAACCTCCTCCAGAATATGACGGTCCTTGAGAATATTTTTCTGAACCGGGAACTCAAAACGCTCTTAGTTTTTCCTGATAATCGAAGGATGCGGGAAATGGCTGAAGAAGTATTTCAGGATTTAAGAATATCCCTCGATCTCAATCGCTTGCTGGAAACGTATGATTTCGCCCAGCAGCAGCTTGTGGAATTGGTCAGAATCGCGTGCTTTCCCTCAAAACTTCTGATTATTGATGAAATTTCCAACAAACTCTTACCAAAAGACATTGAGAAACTGCATTATCTCATCTCTATCTTGCGGCAGGGCGGGACAACGGTCCTCTATATCTCCCGCAATATGGATGAAATCCTGAATTTTGCGAACCGCGTCACGATTTTGAATAAAGGACGAATTGTCGAAACCGCTGATATTTCACATATCGACAAACTCCAGTTAGTCCAATTGACCTATTCGTCGATGTCGCGCCGCGAGCAACTGGAGCAGAACAATTTAGAACTTTTCTATCTGAATAATTTCAATAAAAGTCTGATTAATAATCTGCCTTTCCCCCTGATGGTTACTGATTCAAAACAGTGCATTGTGACAATGAACCGGAGCTTCGAGCAGGTCACCGACGTTCACCATAGGGATTTTGCAGGAAAGCCGGTTGAACATATTTTCGACTTTCCTGAAAGTACACAGACAAAGCATTTCCACAACACCCGGCACTATCACGGGATCCAGGTTCGAGGGCCGCAGCAGACGGCAGGCGCCGTTGTCGATGTCCATATTATTCCCTTTATGGACGAAGACGGATCGTTCATGGGCACACTGTATACACTGTCCAAAACAACAGGCGTTGAACAGTTCGAACACGTTCTCCAGTCCAATGATGTCTCAAAGGACCCTCGCAAGATGCTGGCGGAAGTCGCCCATGAGATCAATAATCCTCTGGGGATTATGCTCAACTATGTAAAGCTGATTGCCACCGGAAACGAAACCGAACAAATTCGACTCAACGCCGGAGTTATTGAGAAAGAAATTAAGCGCATCAAACGTTTTCTTCGTGATATTACAGAGACCAAAGAGGTCCCGGACGCACAGCTGTCGGAAAAGGCGTGTATCGGCGATATTATCGAGGAAGTGGCAATCTTTCTGCAGCCTATGCTGGACGGCAATCACGTGCAGCTCGATATTGACGAAGAGAGGGAAATTTTCCTTGACTGCGATCCGGACCTGATGAAGCAGGTGATTCTCAATATCATGCTGAACGGCATCGAAGCCATGCCAGAAGGCGGGAGATTACGCGTCGCGGTCTTTCTCAGGGAGCTTGAGGGAAAAATGTATTCCGCGATCGAAATCAGAGATACTGGAATCGGAATTCCAGCCGAAACGCTTGAGCGCATTTTCGAGCCATTCTACACCACCAAAAGTACAGGAGAGTCCTTCGGACTCGGCTTGTCACTGAGTCAGGATATTATCACCCAGCTCCAGGGTTTTATCACGGTCGAAAGCCGTGTGTACGCCGGAGCGACATTTCAGATATTCATCCCTTTTGAGTAAGATGCTGCGTAACAACTATTTTCCCAGATGAGTAAAAAATACCCAGACGGGTAAGACCTGCAAACTGGGGTCCTCCCTCTAATATATCTGGCCGTTACTTGTAATACACTGTAAACGCAACGCTTCACATTGATGTGTATGGCATGGAAAGATGCTGGCATAGGATATGCTATAACGGAAACGTGTTGCGGGTTTTGACATCTCTCGCTGAGATACTGAGAAACGCCTGAAACGGACATATCCAAGAAACTGTATCCTTCTGGCCTCTCCTCCTCCCGGAAAGGGGTTTTTGAGAACGTCTTTTTTTGCAGGATTCATCTATGCTACTACAAGCAGAACAGATTTGCAAACATTTCGGTGGGGTGCAGGCGCTGAATAATGTGAAAGTGGATATTCATGGCGGAGAGGTTCACGCCCTGCTGGGAGAAAACGGAGCCGGGAAAAGTACCCTGGGAAAAGTCATTGCCGGAGTCCATCGAGCGGACAGTGGTCGTATCCTCTGGAACGGCAGGCCAGTTAAGATCGACTCCCCTCTGGACGCTCAACGTCTTGGGATCAGTATTATCTTTCAGGAAATCGATCTCTTTGGCAATTTGACGATTGAGGAAAATATCGTGCTCCGCAATCTGCGCTTTCGAGAAGGCAGCTTTGATAGTCGAAAACGCTGCGCCGACTTCTGCCGCCCATTTCTGGAAAAAGTCCGCCTGGGGCATGTGCCGGGAAACAGCTTACTGGGAGAACTCTCGACCGGGGAAATGCAATTGGTGGCGATCGCGCGGGCCTTGAGTTTCGAGACCAGATTAATTGTTATGGATGAGTCGACCAGTTCCCTGACCGATGATGCCGTAGAAAATTTGTTTGCGTTGATCCAGGATCTGACCCAACATGGTGTGGCCATTATTTATGTGTCCCACAAAATGGATGAAATTTTCAGAATTGCTGATCGCGTCACTGTATTGCGCGATGGTGAATACGTTGGGACCAAAAGCACGAACGACACCAATATTGATGAATTAATTAACATGATGGTTGGCCGCTATATCGATCAATCGCAGCGCTCCACGAGTCACTGCTCTGAGAAAGAGGTGCTGCGGGTAAGCGGTCTTTCAACTCCACGCCTCAATAATGTCAGCTTCCATTTACGTCAGGGGGAAGTGCTCGGCATTGCCGGACTGGTGGGAGCAGGACGGACAGAGATTGGAAAAGCCTTATACGGTCTCGATCCCATTCAGAAAGGCCAAATCCATTTACAAGGTCAGGCTTATAAGCCGGTTTCCCCGCGGAATTCAATCGAAAAAGGCTTCGGACTCTTACCGGAAGACCGTAAACTCTCCGGCTTGATGATGCAAATGGGAGTCTACGAAAATATGTCGATGTCCTCACTCAGGCGCTACAGCACATACGGATGGATTAACGTTGCCAGCGAGTTCGCCGACTGTCACAATATTGCTGCAAAAACGATGTTGAAAGCCGCGTCTCCCGCTCATACAGTCGATTCTCTGAGCGGCGGGAATCAGCAGAAGGTCCTCCTCAGCCGATGGGTGCTGGTGGATCCGGATATTATCTTTTTGGATGATCCGACTCGCGGAGTGGATGTCGGAGCAAAGGGAGATATTTACTCAATTATCGAAGGGCTGGCCGCATCAGGAAAAGCGGTGATCATGACCAGCTCAGAACTGCCGGAACTGCTGCGTTGCTGCGACCGCATCATGGTGATGCGAGAGGGTCGAAATGCGGGTATCGTGGATGCCCGTAACACCACACAGGAAGAAATTATGGTTCTGGCGGCAGCCAGGCAGAACCCGTAAATGCATGTTGAGTACATGTCGATTGTCCGCTTTCACGGAGTCTCATTCCGGGTCAGGGATGCACGTGCGTTGACACGTATGGATATGGAGAAGAAATGCAATGAGTGAATTTGATAAAAACGAGCTGGAAAAGACGCGCGCAACAGAAGAACGAACATCCGGAATCAACATGCACGCGTTCTGGAAGTGGTGTATGTCCTTTGCCTCTAAACACCAGGGGGTGATCGTCCTGGTCGTGATTTTCATTCTGGCAGTGATTTTCAGCCCGGTAAGCCGTAAGGGCCATCTGATTTTCCTGATGCCGGGAAATTTAACTGACTTATTACGAAGTATGGCTCCGGTCGCTGTGGTAGGACTCGCGATGACGCTGGTGATCATCACCGGAGGTATCGATCTCAGCGTGGGGAGCACGGTCGCTTTGACCGGTGTCATTGTTGCCATGCTGCTCCAATGGTGGTCACCAGGGTTCAGCATTCCGGTGCATATCAGCATTGCAATCCTTCTGACACTTCTCGCAGGGGCCTTTGTCGGATTCCTGCAGGGGATGATTATCGCAAACTTCGGCATTCAGCCTTTTATTGTAACGCTGGCTGGCATGATCGGGTTGCGGGGCTTATCCCGATGGATCGTCAACAACGAACGAGTGGGTTTAGGGCTTGGCGACGATGTCTCCGGGCGTTTTGGAGAGTGGTTCTCCAGTAAGGAATTTATGCTCGGCGCGTTTCTGCTGGCAGCACTGATTTTCGGCATCCTGCTGCATAAGACGGTGTTCGGGCGTTACGTCAGGGCCGTTGGCGGCAATACCCAGGCCTCGCGCTATGCCGGTCTCCCGATTAAACGCATTCAGGTCACAGTGTATACGCTGATTGGCATGATGGCCGGCGTGGCCGGTATTCTCCTGGCTGCCCGTACCACCACCGGCGATCCGAACACTGGAATCGGAATGGAACTGGACGTCATTTCAGTGGCGGCAATCGGCGGCACAAATTTGGCAGGAGGCTCAGGGACGATCCCGGGGACGGTTATCGGAGCGCTCATTGTGGGAATTTTGACGAACATTCTTGGTTTGAATAATGTCGATTTTAACATTCAGCGTGTCATTATGGCAGTCATTATTCTGCTGGCGGTCGCTTCACAGCAGAAGACCCGGAAAGCATAACGCCAAGTACGCAGTCTCAGGAGAGCGGCTGTCAAAAGCTGAAAAGGACCGCCTCTGAGTGTAAGAGTTTTAGGCAGTACGCGGCACGCCGGCAACGTGCATGTACGGCCTAAAGAGATGGTAAGCTGAAATTGTGCATTTTAGTTTACCAGGGCTAGACGTTCATAAATGATAATGTTTCTGTAAACGAAAAAGTCGTGTTGCGAAGATGGAATCCATGTGAAGCATGAAGATCATATTCGTGACAACGGCCACAAACAGGAGGAGTTGTCCATGTTAAAGAACGCAGGTATTCTTATGTTAGTCGTCATGTGTCTTTTTTGGGCCGGGCAGAGTTTTGCGGAAGATAAACTGGTGATCTTCAGCCAGTGTAATTTCGGAGAGCCCTATCGCGCCGCCCAGAATAAATTGATGGAAGAACTCTGGGCTCAAGTCCCGGGTACGGAACTCCAGATTCTTGACGGTCAGGCCGATGCTGCTCGTCAGATCAGTCAAATCGAAACAGCCATCCGTCAGGAACCGGATTTGTTAATCGTGGCTCCCCTGCAACGCGACTCTCTGGCAAAAGTCATGGGACAAGCCATCGATGCCGGTATTCCGACAATCTGCCTGGAGCGTGACATCATCGAGCCGAACTGGACAACGTATATCCGTTCCGATAACAGAAAGATTGGCCAGGTAGCTGGTCAATTTGCAGTGGATTATCTCACGGAAAAATATGGCGAGCCAAAAGGCAGTATTGTAGAAATCGAGGGGATGAAAGGTGTTGAAGGTGCACTGAATCGTCACGCCGGCTTCTGGGATGTGGTTGCCAAATATCCGAATATTAAAGCCGTGCATACCGCCACTGCCAACTGGTTTCAGCCCGAAGCCGTGGATCGCATGACTGAAGCGTTGAACGCAGTTGAGAAAATCGACATTGTGTACGGGCACAACGATCCGATGGCCTATGGCGCGTACCTGGCAGCCAAAGAAAAAGGCCGCGAAAAAGAGATGATTTTCATCGGTGTTGACGGTCTCAAAGATGAAGGACAGAAATACGTTAAAGAAGGCATCCTGGCCTGCACGGTGATTTATCCGCTCTGCGTTAAAGAAGCTGTTGAAATCGGCACAAAGATTCTTAATGATCCGAACTTCACACCTGAAAATACATATGAAGTCGAATCCTATTTCGTGACACCTGAAAGTCTGTAGGCTGCCACGCATCACACACTGTCGTATGAAAAGCTGGGGGGACTGTTTCCCCAGCTTGTTTTGTTCTTCACACAAGTCGAAGACTGTCTCCATACAATTGCTTCCTTCCAGCAAGGCAACCCGTTCCCAATTCATGTTTAAGGCCATGTACGTTTCCTGCGACTGTATGCTGACCTTTTTGTCACTCCGCTGAAAAATATTTGACAAAAATTCAGTGTTTGTGCGTATCCTTTCAACATTGAATCGTTCTCGTCAAACAAATATCAATTTCCAGGAATCAGGGAGAGATACTGTGCAAGAATTTCTTAAACATATCGAGTGGAAAGACGGGGTTTTGCATGTCTTAAATCAGATTAAACTTCCTGCCGTAACGGAGTATAACCCGAAATCGACTGTCGAAGACGTCTTCCATGCCATCCAAGACATGGAGCTGCGTGGGGCGCCCTTAATCGGAATCGCTGCGGGCTACGGCATGTATATCGCGATTAAAGATCTGGATGAAATGCCGCATGACGCTTTCATGTCCACGCTCAGGAAAAACGGCGAGTATCTGGCGAAATCGCGCCCTACTGCCGTCAATCTTTTTTGGGCTATCGATCGCATGATCGCCAAAGTCGATCCCTTACACGATAAGAGCGTTGCGGAAAAACAACGCATTCTGGGGCAGGAAGCGCTGAATATCCATGAAGAAGATCGCAGGATCAACCGAAAAATCGGCGAAAATCTGCTCTCGCTGCTGGATGATGGAATGACGATTCTGACACACTGCAATGCTGGAATCCTGGCGACCGGTTATTACGGCACAGCCACTTCGCCGATCTATCTGGCTCAGGAGAAAGGCTGGAACTTACAGGTCTATGCTGACGAAACCCGTCCCTATCTGCAAGGGGCTCGTTTAACCAGCTACGAGCTGCACGAATCCGGCATCGATGTCACCCTGATCTGCGATAATATGGCTGGCGTCGTGATGTCGCAGGGTAAGATCGACGCCGTCATTACCGGCACGGATCGTGTTGCTGCCAACGGCGATGTTGCGAATAAAATCGGGACCATGTCCGTAGCAATTCTCGCCAGGCACTTTGGCATTCCGGTCTATATCGCTGCGCCGACCCCGACGATCGACATGAATTGCCCCAGCGGCAGGGATATCCCGATTGAAGAGCGGGCACGGGAAGAGATCACCCACTGGTACGGTCATCAGATTGCCCCGAAGGGCGTGAAGGTCTTTAATCCGGCGTTCGATGTGACGCCGAACGAATTTGTCACGGCAATTGTGACGGAAAGAGGGATTGTCAAAGCACCTTACACAGAGAATTTGAAGAGTGTATTGGCGTGAGACCGCTGACACATTTTCACATGCGACATCATGGAGCGCCTGTGTAATGTCTGAGGCGCTCCGGAGAGACGATTTTCTGTATTTACGCTAAGGTCTGTAAGGCCGCTGCATAATTCGGCTCTTGGGCGATTTCCGGAACCTGCTCAGTATACAAGACTGTCCCCTTTTCATCGATCGCCACAACAGCTCGCGCCAGAAGACCTTTTAACGCTCCGTCAACGATCCTGACACCGTAATCCTCGCCAAAGCCGCGTTCATGCAATTCACTGACCGGAATAACATCTTCCAGCCCTTCTGCCCCGCAAAAACGCCCGTGCGCAAAAGGTAAATCCAACGACACGCACAGGACAACAGTATTCTCAAGTTGCTGTACTTCTTCATTAAACTTCCGCACCGAGGCGGCACAGACAGACGTATCGATACTGGGAAAGATATTCAACACGATTTTTTTACCACGATAGTCTTGTAACGAGACATCAACAAGATCGGTTTTCGTGAGCGTAAAATCCGGCGCATTGCTGCCGACAGCCGGAAGTTCGCCGCAAGTATGAATCAGATTGCCCTGTAATGTAATTTCTGCCATTATCGAAGCTCCTCACGAAAGATGAAATATGAAACGCATGTGTATTTTCCTCACAACACAAATAACCATAGTATGCTTTTGTGCCATGTAACGAAAAGTCAAGCCGGAAAATATCTTTTTTTTGCTTCAGGTTCCGGAACTGCTACTCACGAACAGGGGAAGAGCTGTCTATACAGCATTGACAGGAGAAAACAGACACCAGCAACAAGGATAATCGTCGCTCCGGAGCTGAGATTAAAGACATAGGAGAGCCAGAGCCCGATCAACGTAAACACAATCCCCACAATCGACGACAAGATCATGGTGTGATGCAGCTTTCGCGTAAATTGCAGGCAAATCGCCGGAGGGATCGTCAGCAATGCGATCACCATAATCAAGCCAACGATGCGCATCGTCAACACCACAGTCAAAGCAGTGAGCCCGAGTTGCAGAAGATGCAGCCGTTCAACTGGCAGCGAAAGGACTTCGGCATATTCCCAATCAAAAGATAATGCCAAAAATTCGTTATAGAACACATATACGCCAACGAGGATCACAGTGTCCATCGCCAGCATCGCCCAGATACTGGAACGAGGGACTGCCAGAATGCTGCCGAAAAGATAGGTCATCAGATCGGCAGCATAGCCTGGCGTCAGATCAATACAGATAATACCGAGCGCCATGCCGATTGCCCAGAGCACCCCGATCAATGTGTCGGATTTTTGCCGCGTCCGGTACTGGATCATCCCCATTAGCATAGCAGCCGACAGGCTGAAAGGTATCGCCGTCAGCATCGGATCGAGACCGAGGTAATATCCCAAACCGATGCCTCCATAGGCCGCATGAGCGATGCCCCCGCTGATAAAGACCGTCCGGTTCACGACAACATAAGAGCCGATGACGCCGCAGGCGATGCTGACGAGCATGCCGGCTAACACGGCATGACGCATAAACTCGAATTGTAAGGCCTCAAGCATTTCTTTTTTTTCTTTTCTCGTCCCTGAGCCGGAAGCAGGCTTAGGGGTGACGGGTCAGCACACGATGCGGTACGCCGTGCGCGATAAGATCCACCGGACATTGATAGGTTGCCGCTAACATTTCCGGACTGATGTCTTTGTCGTCGTGATAGACAAGGGTTCGGTTCAAACAGGCAATCGTTTTAGTATAGCTGGACACGACGCCGATATCATGCGAAACGATGACGATCGTGAGTGTTTCATTAAGCTCCAGCAATAATTCGTAAATGTCCTGTTTGATCTCACTATCTACACTAGCAGTGGGCTCATCCAGAAGGAGCAATGCCGGCTTCGCCACCAGAGCGCGGGCGATCAGCACACGCTGCTGCTGTCCTCCGGAAAGATTTCCGATCCGGCGCTCCCGCAAATCATAGAGCTTGACTTTCTGCAAGGCCCCGGCAACGATCTCACGATCTTCAGCCGAGTATTTTTTCGGCCACCCTGCTATTCCCAAACGTCCCATGAGCGTCACGTCCCACACGCTGATCGGGAAATCTTTGTCAAGGGTGACCTGCTGGGGCACATACCCGACCAACCGCCGACTCAAGGCTGGCTCTTGTCCTAAGACCTGAACCGTTCCCTCCTGGGGGATCAACAAACCGAGCAGTACCTTGAGAAAGGTCGTTTTCCCGCCGCCATTCGGACCGATCACACTCACAAAATCCAAGGGATCCAGATGGAAATCGACATGTTCAAGTGCCGTTACATTGCCGTAACGCACGCTCACATTGTCTAATCTTGCGATTTCAGAACTCATCTTGTTCTCACAAGCTATGCATAAAGGGTACTGCTGAAATCACGGCGATGCTTTTGACTGATTTCATGATCCTGCCCAAGAAAATTAAAAATGGCAACACAGGCTTTTTTTGCAGCGTTATCGTGATATGAACGCCGAACAGACAGCACAGTGATAAATTTCGTCAGTGCTCCATCAAACTCCCGCCTGTATAAGAGATTCAGCCCTTCGACAAAATCTTCTTTCACGTCGGATTCAGGCAGCGTCTCTATATGCCTGCGCAGTTCAAACAGCTCTGCAATCGTTGTGATGGCGTCGGCGGCCTGCGCAAAATCCGACGCCGGGCTGATGTCTTTCACGCGCTCGGCAGCGTCAGAATAATCAGAAAACAGTAAAGCCGTCGCCAGCAGAACTCGAGCGTCCTCATTGCCATTATCCTGCTCAAGAACGTCCTGTAAAACGGCTTTTGCATCTTCCAGCCGATCTTGTGACAGCAACGACCTCGCCTCTGCGATCTGTTGACGGAATTTACTGGGTAACGCATTTTTCAACCACTTACGGATCGTCTCTTCAGGCATAACGCCGACAAATTCGTCCCGGACCTCACCATCCACAAACAACTTGACATTCGGAATACTCTGTATACCATATTCAGCCGCTAGCTCACGGTGGACCTCTGTATTCACCTTAGCCAGTCCCCATTCTCCTCCGGCCTGTGCAGCCAGCGCCTCCAATGTTGGTCCCAGTATCCGGCAGGGAGCGCACCACTCCGCCCAGAAATCTACTAATACCGGGGTATTATAACTCCGCTCAATGACATCTTTCCTGAAATCATGTATTTCATAACTCATCGCGTTTTCTCCCTCTCAGCACATATTACAACTCCATTTCCACCATGCGTTTAAGACGTAGTAACTCATCAGGGTTAATTTGCTTCATGGCGTCAATTTTATAGATCTCTTGTAAATACTGAAACGCCGCCGGCTTATTCTGCCGACCATGCTCTATTTCGACAAGTCGGGCATAGGTTTTCCAATGCATGGTATCTGACGAGAGTTGTCGTTCAAAGTAATATTGAGATTTTTCGATATCGTGTCGTATAAAATAACATTCAGCCACAAGAAAATTGGCGTCAAGAAAATTTGGATGATGTTTTAAGAGTTTCTCATAACAAATTATAGCTTTCTCACGCTGCGCCCTCTGTTGAAAACTCGACGCAAAATAGTAAAAGAGCAACAACAATAACAAGCAACAGCCCTAAAATCGTGGAAAAAACTCAGGCTGTGAACGGTTGGAACCGTCTCACACAATTTTCAGGAGAAGGAGAGAGAGGAAAACGTCTGAAAATTCGCATAAACCATATCAAGAGCCCCTGTACGGAATGCTCTCGATATAGTTTTTTACCTCAGGGTAATTAGAATTTCCGTCTATTTACAGAGTCTGAGAATATCCTCAATCACTGCGTGAGTATACACGGGAATCCCCCACACGAGTGCTAATTCGGCAGCATTTTCTGCAATTTTTCCAATCTCCTCTTCCGGGATCTTCCCTGCTGCGAGGGTAGTTGGGCTTCCGATCTTCTCAAACCAGGCTTGTAAGGCTGCAATCCCTTTTTCTGCGGTGCTCTCAGGAGAAGCCTCCTGAATACCGAAGATTCTCTCAGCAAATTGCGCAAATTTTTTCGGGGAGTTTCTTGAAGAAGCATATTTCATCCAGCCGGGAATGACGATCGATAAGCCTGCTCCATGAGCAATATTGTACAGTGCGCTGAGCGAATGTTCGATCAGATGATTGGGAAACATAAATTTGCCGATTCCAGCGACCGGCAAACCGTTCAGCGCCAGTGTCGCTGCCCACATCAAGGTTGCCCGCCCCTGATAATCTTCGGGATTCTCAAGGCATTTTTCCACACTTGCCATCACCGAAAGGACCAAGCCTTCCACAAATCGATCCTGGATCGGAGTCCAGTCATCCGACCCGGTAAAATAGCCTTCAAGAATATGTGAAATAGCATCCACTGCACCGTACGCCGTATAATTTTGTGGAACACTATAGGTTGCCGTCGGGTCTAAAATTGACACTTTTGGGAAAAGCGGCGGAGCAGATATCCCGGTTTTCATTCGAGTGAGCTCATTTGTGACGACTCCCGTCGGGTTCATCTCAGACCCTGTCGCTGCCAGCGTGAGAATTGTTAATACCGGAAGCGCGTCTTCTACAGTGGCTTTCTTAAGGAAAAAATCCCAGACATCTCCGTCAGTTTGTGCACCGGCAGCAATCGCTTTCGACTCATCGAGCACACTGCCGCCGCCCACAGCCACAATAGCATCAACCTGTTCCCGTTTCGCCAGGGCAATACCTTCGCGGAGATGCGAAAGCACCGGGTTCGACTGGACTCCCGAAAATTCGACAATTTCCAGGCCCGCTTCTTTCAGTGAATTCACAGCCTTGTCATAGACTCCGCTTGCTTTGATACTGGATTTTCCATATACGAATAACACCTTCTTCCCAAATTTTTTGCTTTCTTCACCGATCTGCTGAATCGTGCCTTCACCAAAAATGATCTTGGTCGGGTTCCAAAACGTAAAATTTTGCATGAGACTTTTTCCTCTTACAACGAATAGTGTTCCGGCTGCCTCTATAACGCAGCGTAAAATCTACACACCATAAAGGCCATACATCATTACAGATGATACATTCTGACGTAAAGCAGTACTCTTGTAAAGAAAAACGTGAAGGAAAAAACGCCTGGACGAGCAAACGAAATTCAAACTCTCTGTAGCTGTATCTATAACTTGAACAATTCCTCCAGTTGAGCACAATGAACGTCGATCTGGCAGATCGTCAATCCGGGTCGAAACTCTTCTATTGGACTCTATTGCTGCTCTCCGGGGTTTTCACAAAAAACTTGACGGACTTCCCCTGTTCATGTTTTCTGTAACTAAAAAAATTCTTCTGTCAAAGATCCTCAATTTTGATCTTCAACGATCTTATGGCCTGTGACATAGCACTACGCACTCAGTACGTTCAGAGATATTGGCTGCGTGACTAAGACTATCATTTGTCAGCCCGGTATTCTCAGAGCGATTTCGATGAAATCGTGACCTGAAGAAATGTGAATGACAGATAATAAAAAGAAGATACACGTCGGGGTGGATATTGGAGGCACGAAAATTGCTTTGGGACTTGTCACAGCGGAGGGCGAGTGCCTTCAGCAAAAAAAATTCCCCACACAACGCTCCAAAGGAGCAGATTGGCTCATCGCGCATGTGATACACAACATCAGAGAACTGGTCCAACAGGCAGGACTTCCTCCTGAGGCTGTTGCTTCTGTCGGCATCGGCGTTCCTGGTACGGTTGAGGCGGCAACAGGCAATGTTGTGCTGGCCCCCAGTTTAGGCTGGCAAAATGTGCAAATGGGCCGACAGATAAAAACTGCCTTTCCCGCCATCCCGGTGTATATCGAGCAGGACACGAAAACAGCGGTGCTCGGAGAATATTTTCTATGTGCTGATCCCTCAGTGAGTCATTTGCTGTTCATCACGATCAGCACAGGAATCGGGTCCGGACTTATCCTCGATCGGAAACTCTATCGCGGACAGCTCAACAGTGCCGGCGAGATTGGGCATTGTATCGTCGAAAGAAATGGTCTTCCGTGTTCATGCGGAAACCGGGGCTGTCTCCAGGCTTATGCAGATGGAACGGCCATTGCCGGTGCAGCATGTCAGAGAATCAAACATGGAGAACAATCGACTCTGACAGAGGTACTGAGCAACGGCCGGCTGACAGCGCTTCAGGTTGCCAGTGCCGCGGAACAAGGCGATTCACTTGCGCGAGATGTATTGCTGCGTGCTGCCGAATATGTCGGCATCGCATTAGCAAATGTGATCAGTTTGCTCAATCTTGATCTCATCATTATCGGCGGGGGAGTCGCACAGAGCGGAGCAGGATTTATTGAAAAAATTCGAGAGGTCGCCGAAAATTCCTGTTATCCGCCTGCCAGAGGAAGTTTTCGGATTGTGGTCACGACACATTGGGATACAAACGCAATTATTGGAGCCGGCTTACTGCACAATACAGCTGCATCAGAGAATTGGATAAGCGCAACATCAAAGGCAGGGCCAGTAATGCGAAGCCAGACAGCAAACGCCACGGATTCAAAGATCTACTCATGACTTGGCGGCAACGCCTCCTGAAAGTGTTCAGGAGGCGTTCTGCATCTCAGAAAGACACACATGAAAAATATTGGAATCGGATTGATTGGCTATGGAGGCATTGGGAAAATTCATACCTTATGTTATAAAGATATCGGAATGTTTTATCCGGGTCAACTCCCTGCAATAGATTTGGCAGCCGTCTGCACATCGAATCCTGAGACAGCTGAACGAGCCGCCCAGGAAGGCGGCTACCGAAAATGCTATACGGAGTTCTCCACATTGATTCATGCTGATGATGTGACAATCGTAGATTGTGCACTGCCGAATGTGCTGCATAAATCGGTATTATTAGAAGCAATTGCCGCAGGAAAGCATGTGTATTGTGAAAAACCTCTGGCTATGAATGCTGCGGAAGCCAAAGACATCGCAGACGCTGCAACAGACGCCGGCGTGCAGATCGGCATGACCTTTAATTACCGTTTCGTGCCGGCGCTACTGAGAGCCTATGAACTGATCCAGGAAGGGGCGCTCGGCGCGATTTACCGATTTCAGGCAGAATACCTCCATAGCGGATATGAACACCCGGAACGCCCTTTGAGCTGGAGATTGAACCATAAGAAATCCGGCGGCGGTGCACTGGCCGATCTGGGAGCACATGCGATCGATCTTATGCGCTGGCTGCTGGGCGAATTCCAGAGCGTTCGGGCTGTGACGCATACCTATATCAAAGAGCGTCCCCTCACAAACGGCGCAAAAGAAACAGGACCTGTCACGGTTGACGATGCGGCCTGGCTTCAAGTAAGCTTAGCCAACGGAGGAATCGGTACAATTGAAGCCTCTCGTTTCTCAACCGGCGTACTCGATGAATTACGTTTTGAGATCTGCGGTGAGAAAGGCGCACTGCGATTTAATCTGATGGATGGAAACTGGTTATATTGGTATGATGCCTCCCGGAAAAGCGGAGCTTATGGAGGAGAGCGGGGCTGGCTGCGTTTAGAGACGGTTCATCATTACCCGGGAGCTTCGATTCCCGTGCCGCGAGCGATTTTAGGATGGTCAAGGACACATGCGGAGAATCAATACCAATTTTTAAAAGCTCTTGTTGAAGGCAAGACGCCCCAGCCGAATGTTCTCGATGGCTTACGAACACAATATATCCTGGATGCGGCGTATGCTTCTGCCGAGCGTGGCGGATGGGTACGCGTCGAGCCGGACGAAACACAGGAAGGAGCAGCAGCATGGTGAGGTCTCGGTATGCAGAACTCATAGATGTCGGAAAAATAGAAATCAAGGAAGAATTCGTGGATATTACGGAAGAGCAGGTCCTCATTCAAATCACCCACTGCGGGTTATGCCAATATGATGGGGCATATTTTCAAGGAATTATCGGCACCCCCCCGCTGCGTCTGGGCCACGAGCCTGTAGGGATTGTCGCAGCCGTCGGACGAAAGGTGAAAGGCGTCCAGGAAGGTGAGAGAGTCACCGGCTTATTTGCCCATCTTTCAGCCTTTGCCGACTATGTCAGGGCCGAACCGCATGAATTGATGCGGGTTCCGGAGCATATTCGTTCTGAACATGCCTTAGTCGAACCCTTAAAATGTATTGCCACCATTGTGCGTTCAGCGCCGCCCGAACTTGGAGATCACGTGCTCGTTATGGGCTGCGGATTTATGGGACTGTTGACCCTGGCCGGTCTGGCAGGAAAGGCTCCGGCGTCTCTGATTGCCGTCGATCTGCTGGAGAATCGGCTGCAACTGGCAAAAGAGCTTGGGGCGACGCACACGTTGAATGCCAAAGATGCCGATTTCCAGGACGCTATTCAGGATATTACCCAGGGCCGGGGCGTTGACATCGCGTTTGAAGTGACGGGAAACGCCGTAGCTGCAGGCCTGGCAGCCAGGGCTCTTCGCCCTCATCGAGCCAAATACGCCTTTGCCGGCTGGTATGGGAAACCTGCCGAATATACACTCCGAAACTGGACCACAAAAGGCGCAGAGATTGTGACACCGCACCCCAAATATTCGCTCGATCCGGCAGATGATATGCGTCGGGCCATGGATGCCCTGATACGTGGCGTGTTTCCGATGGAAAAAGTTGTGACTCACGCATTTCCATTAGAGAACGTTCAAGAGGGATTTGACACCATGCTCAGTGCCAGGGAGGGCTATATTAAAGGTGTGGTGACTCCGTAACAGCGCCTGTCTCATGTTCCGGCAGATTGTCATCCCGGACTGAAACAGCACAAGAGCATCAGGTCGACGTCTGCCCGGATGACAATCCTGTCAAGCGCTGGGCAAGTTTGACGGCTTCGATACTATCGCGGGCGTAGCCGTCAGCGTGGATCTCGTCTGCATATTCTTGCGTAATCACAGCGCCGCCGATGATGAATTTAGCGTCAAGACCACGCTCTTTTGCCCTCTGAATGACGGTCTTCATCTCTGTCATTGTTGTGGTCATCAAGGCCGACAGCCCGATCAGTGCGCCTTTTTCCTGAGCAGCGACCTCCAGAATCCGATCCGAGGCAACGTCTTTTCCCAAATCAATCACCCTGAAACCATAATTTTTCATCATCAGCGACACGATATTTTTGCCGATGTCGTGAATATCGCCTTTCACAGTAGCCAGAACGATCGTCTGTTGAGGGCCGTTATCTCCGCTGTCTTTCCGTAAACGAGGTTCAAGATGGTCAAAAGCTTTTTTCATGGTATCGGCGCTGGCAATAAGCTGCGGCAAAAAATACTGTTTTTTTTCGTACAATTCGCCGACTTTATTAATACCAGGAATAAGCTCTTTATCGACAATTTCGGCGGCCGCCCTGCCTGTATTCAGCGCACTGTCAACCAAGGACACCACCAAGTCCTTATCACCTTCCACCACGCAGTCGAACAGACTCTTTGCAGCGCCATCTGCGACAGGCTTCGGCGAAGTCGTTTTCATCGAAGCAGGGGCTGGAGGTGCAAGCTCCCTGATATAAACTTTGCTGTCTTTATCATTCCCGGTCAGTACGTCAGAGGCCATTTTGATATTCATCAGCATCTCACTGCCGGGATTTGCAATCGCCATCGTCAGGCCGCTCTGAATCGCCATTGCCAGAAAAGCTGCATTGACCCATTTGCGCTGCGGCAATCCAAAGGAGACGTTCGACAGGCCCAGCACGGTATTGACGCCGAAGTCATAACGGCACCAGCGTAAAAAACGCAGAGTCTCTGCCGCAGCGCCCTGATCGGACGATACAGTCATTGTCAATCCATCGATGACGATGTCCTCTTTTGACAAACCGCAGGCTTGAGCGTGATTATAAATTTGTGTCACAACACGGATACGTCCTTCCCGAGTGGCGGGAATTTCGTCATCGGTCAAGGGCAGCAGGATAAACATCGCGCCATACTGCTGCGCAAGCCGAAGCAGCCGATCTTGTTTTTTCGTCTCAGCAGAAATGGAGTTAATCAGCGCCCGTCCGGGGTATAAACGCAGAGCCTGGTCCACGACGTCAGGATTCGAGGAATCAATGACCAGGGGCAGGTCCGACACCGTGCAGAGCAGCCGCAGGGCCTTCTGCATCATCTCTCCTTCATCAATACCGGACATTCCCATGTTTACGTCGAGCAAGTCGGCACCGGCCTGTTTCTGCTCAAAGGCAAAACGCTTAACCTCGTCCAGCCTCCCTTCCCGCAGACTCGCCTGTAATTTCTTCTTGCCAGTCGGATTAATACGCTCGCCGATGACCTTAACCGATGTATCTTTTGGCAGAAGAACTGTTTTGCGGCTCGACGACAGAGCAGAGAGGTGCTGTCGCAAGGGAGGAATCGGCTTACGGCCTTTTGCGGCTTCAACGACTTTTTGAATGTAAGCCGGACTCGTGCCGCAACAACCGCCGATCATATTGGCGCCTGCCCCGATAAACTCAGCGACAAAACTGGCGAATTGCCCGGATGACATATCAAACATCGTCTTCCCGTCAACCAACTTTGGTAAACCAGCGTTCGGCTTAGCGAGCAACGGAACCGTTGCGCAGGGTTTCATCTGCTTAATGAACTTCAGCATAATATCCGGGCCGGTCGAACAGTTGCAGCCCACAACATCAGCACCCAGGCTCTGCAGGGTGACTAAGGCCGAGATCGGATCGCTGCCGGTCAGTGTATGACCGTCTTCCGAAAACGTCATTGACGCAATAATCGGTAAATCACAGCTTTCTTTGACGGCAATGACAGCACTTCGCATCTCCTGAATATCGATCATCGTTTCGATCGCAAAAAAGTCGACTCCGCCGTCCACCAGACCCCGCACCTGTTCTTTATAGACCTCCACAGCCTCCTCAAAGTCCAAATCGCCAAAGGGATCCACAAAGCGGCCGGTCGCCGACATATTCCCGGCAATCAGCTTGTCCGGCCCAACTGCTCTGCGGGAAATTTGCGCCAGAGCTTTATTCATCTCATATACGCGATCCGCCAGACCGAACTCTTGCAGTTTGAGTCGATTTGCGCCAAAGGTACACGAAAATACGGCGTCGGCCCCGGCATCGACATACGCCTGCTGAACCTGAAGGATCGATTCCGGGTGCTCGATCACCCATTGCTCCGGACAGACGCCGTTCGGCAGGCCCTGTTTTTGAAGTTCCGTTCCAGTAGCCCCATCGAGAATAAAGACCTGCTGTTCCAGGCGCTGACGCAGTTCTTGTGCCGTCATGATATGTATTTTCCTCTCGACATACGCCTCAAGTGGATCGAGTACTTATCGTGAATGCTGGAGCGGCAGGATGCCCACCACTGCCGTAACCGATTTTTCAGGCAGCAGCAGATATCGATCGCTTACGCGCACTCCCAAAGTCGTTTCCAAATCCAGAAACTCTGAAAATAAGAGCTGATTGTCCAATGAAAAATCCCCGTAACCGGGGCTGTAACGTCGAGTTGTGACAGTCTTTAATTCCTTGCGCAGCAAACGTGCGAGGTAATCATGAATCCACTGTACCGCCGATTCCACCATTTCAGATGCGAATGCATCGAGAATGACCGCATGGTAGGTATTCTCTTCCGCCAGATAGCGTTCCCGCAGGTCCACAATATTCTGCCCGGCAGTGGCACCGATCAAAAAAACATCCTCAGCGTTCGCCAGAAATTTTGCAAGCCTGAGGCTTTCCCATCGAATACAGCCCTCCAGTGTCACGCCTCGTTCATCCTGCTGTACGATCTTCTTTCTCACATACACGCCGGAGAGCGAGCACGTCATCAGCCCTTCCTGTAAGACCGCGTCGATTTTCGTGCGATCTTTTTCGCTCAATTTCGTACTCAGCTTCCGAAATCCCATCCGGGAATAAATCCGTTTGACCGGCATCTCAACCGGGATATACTGAATTCGCACCGGGAGCATCTGCATAGTGATACACGTCCTCTCTCATTCAGCTGCACTCTTCACCGTTCGTACGCCTCGAACAGTGTTGCATCCTATGTCGCTTTTTTCTGTCAACAATATTCTGGACGGATTTAATCCCCAGTGTTCCGGCTTCCGCAGCATCCTATGGCAGCTCACAAAAATCTGGGGACGTCAAACGGCAGGAAAAGACCGGGATTTTCCAGGGAAGAATCGTTGAGCGTATACGGAATTTGAGGCGATCGTTCAGCAGACGACAGTCACAACCTGCCGTCTACTGCTTATTGCTCTGTCACACTCACGATCCGCCTAAGATGCGTTGAACCTGATCCATCGGGAGGAAATGTCCGACAAGAGGTTGGGAGAGGTTCTCCTGCGATTGCTGCCAGGTCGCCAGAATCCCGTCTTGCGTCACAAGAGTCTCGATATATCGACTGCAACCGGTCCCCATCGGAGAAATAAACAGCGGCCGTAACACCGACAGGCGTTCCATCTGAGGAAAGCTCTCATCCCAGCCAAAGAAGGCCCCACTGATTTCTTCACAGGAATACCCACGAGGGCGTTTGTGCGCCCGGGCATTCTCTTCATGAGACCGTACACATTCCACACCATCATAAAAATACACGGCACAAGGCGGAAGATCGGCAAAAGCGCCAAGCTGTGGAAGCGGAAGGCGGCCCGTCAAACGAGTTGAGGCAACATCCCAGGCAGCGCCGCGTGTGACGACCTCCCAATGAGAGACCTTAAACATTTCCTGTCCTTTTTTGCGCACTGCCAGACCACTGTTGCCTGAGGCCCATGTAAACGGGTGCGAACAAAAGACAAGCGCCGTATCCCCGCTGGGAGCGTCAAAAACCACTGGATCCTTGACATGCAGAAATTCAGGAGACTCGGTATTTTCGAGTACAGGCGTCAATGTGGCCGGATCGAGCGTTTCCAGAGAACTTCCGCTGATTCGATCGATCGTCCAGACCCCTGTCCCGGGTTTTTGAAAAGTTCCTAAGGGTTCAGGATACACCATCTCCTTTTCAGTAGAAATGAATAATTCCCAGCTTCCGTCATCTCGCTGATGCAGTGCGGTTCCCTCAATGGAAAGCACCTTGCGATCAGGCAATGAGACATCCGCTTTCGACCAGCTGTGCACTTTCGTGACATGCTGGCCGCCGTCATCTGAGCGGAAGACTGCGCACTCCAGTCCGCGTTCTCCGGCTTCCAGTCCGGTGCGCGAGTCGCCATGATTTCTGTAGCGTCCACAGAGCCAGATCGAGCCGTCTTTATCCTGCACGACGTTTCCGCCCCCAAACCAGAAGCCCGTGCTCTCCTCTTGAGCCGGAACGAGGATGCGAGCCTTGTCCTGATCGATCAAGGCAGACAAAAACCTTGTAAGACATGTTGTTTGACGTGGTGTTAATTTGTGCATTCGAGTGTATACACCGCAGAAAACATGAAACACACGGGCAAGGCGTGTTGTATCGACAGTGACGGACTCGACAGGAGATTTGACATTTCCCAAAAACCCGGCTGTCACACGCTTCGCTTCCCGTGTATTTCCTGCATGTTGCGGTCTTGCGCTGAAGGTTATCGTATCGTCATGAACAGGCCGTCAAAGCAGCGGAATCATGATAGTAAAGAACAGCAGTAACTGCATATTTTTTCTCACGTTGCGTACGATTCTTTCGCTTTGAGAAGACTGCTTGGCAAAGATATCAGAATCTGTCAAGGAACGTTTGCGGCACAGCAGCACTCTTTCATTTCACGTGGCCGGCGGCCGGAATGTTCATGCCACCACGAGCCTGACCGGAGTTCACGCGCGCCTTCTGGCGGTGATATTCCTGAATCGTGAGGTCGTAAACTGCGGAATTCCGACGGTTCTTGTTTTCGGTGTAATGTACCGTATGAATAAACTTTTCCACCACATTGATCTTGTCCAGGGGCGTGACCACCATGAGCTGTAAATTAAGCTGCTTGAACAGTTCCATGGCAAAGAGGGCGTTTTCAGGATCGACTTTGCTAAACGCTTCATCCACCACCACGAAACGGAACGATTTGAGCTGCTTGTCCTTCTGGTCGATGCCGAACTGATAGGCGATCGCCGAAGCTAAGATCGTGTAGGCCAGTTTAGCTTTTTCACCGCCTGACAGGCCTTGTGAATCATCATAATAGCGTTTCGGACTGTCGTCAAGACGATGCTTTTCGATCGCGCCGAATTCAAGCCAGTTGCGGACATCAGTCACCTTTTGGCGCCAGCTTTCGTCATGGGTCATGCGTTCGATAATCGCTTTGACCTTCATGAAACTTTCTTCCAGCGCATCGGCTTCATGTAGCTGCCGAAGCCTGGAAAACACGTCCCGCAAAGACTGGCGGAACATCGTGACCCCAGATTCGCCGCGATCCCGAATCTCCTTGTCATCAATCTGAATATAGGTGGGCGGCGTGGAATGGAATTCAATCTCTCTCAAGCAGGCATTCAATTCCCGAATACCAGTCTTAATGGCTTTAAACTGCTTATCCAGTGATGTTTCAAAACTGGCAAAGTTCACAATCACGCGTTCATTAAGCCAGGTTTTGAAACGCTGTTCGTGGCGGGGAAGGTCCTCCTCTTTGATGCGGCGGTACAAGGCGCTGTATTCGTTCAGAGACTCCGGCGTATCCTCCAAATCGAGTGTGTCGGCGGTCCAGCCGGGATATTTCCGGGTCAGCTCTTCAGAAGGCGTTTTAAAACTGTGCATGTGTCGTACCAGAGCAATTTCGCCCTTCGATTTTTCCCGGCGCTTCTGCTTTAACTCCTGATACACGCGATCGCGGACTGCAGTGCTTATCGCCCCGATATTTTTCAGTGTCACGGTGGGGTGGGACTGCTCCGCGAGGTAGGGGGCAAGTCTGGACGTATAGTCCTCCAGATCGACGTGCTGATATGCCTCAAGCAGCGCTTGTTTTTCAGCGCACTGTTTATCGTATTCCTGAGCATCCCGTTTCAAATTCGCGCGCTGTTCTCCCAGCAGATCATCCTCTTTGCGTGCGAGTCGGATCTGCTCTTTCACCTGCCGGAGCTGCCGTTCCAGTTCCTGCAGCAAATCCGATCCCGCTTTCAGGCGTTCCTGTTCGTCGCTCAACTGCTGAATCTTGAGCACGTGCTTCTGCCAGTCGATTTCATAATAATCGCTGAACGCCAGAACTTTGTTGAGCAGATCCCGCGTCATAGCAAGGTCTTCACGCTTGCGCTCAATCTCGCGGATCCGAAGCGTTATTCCATCGATGCTCCGGTCAAGTTTCCGGCGCTGGGCTTGAATCACTTCAATTTTCTCACTATTATCCCAGCCCAGCACGTAATTACTCTGACGCGAGGCCTGAATGCGATCGTCTTTTTCATGCCGCTTATGCGTTTTGATCAGGCCCTCACGCGTCAAGGCCTTTTCATAGCGTTGAAAGTCCTGCAAGCTTTCGGTGCAGATATAATTGTAATTTCTCAACAACTGCATTCTGACCCAATCGTGATACGCAGACGCAGGGTCGATTTCCAGTTTTGTCAGTAAACTGTTGGGATGTTCGTCCTGGTCCGCAAAATCGATTCGCTGCGGATCAACGTTGTAATAGACCAGGCGCCCCATTAAATCGGTCGAGTTGACGTAGAGGTTGACCTGACGGTAATATTTTCCTGGGACCAGCAAAATCAGCGCAAAATTATGAAGCAGACGTTCGATCGAACGCTCCCAGACTTTTTCCGTGTGTCGCACCTTGATCAGTTCACCGATAAAGGGCAGCTCTTCTTCCGAGGCGTTGAGCGATTGCAGGAGACCGTTCCGAATCGAAATATTTTTCAGAGGAATCTGATTCTTACGGCCTTCCAGCGAGCGGATCTCTTCCAGTAAACTCTTATTCTCCTGCCTGTATTTTTGCAGCGTCCCGCGCAGATCAGACCACGATTCGTTCAACGCCGGCAGTTCTTCTTCAAGGTCCCGGCGCTGCGTTTTGGCACAACGCATATTTTCATAGAAGCCCTGCTCGTCGGGATCATGCGAATAGCCCAGCATCTCAGCCAGAGCATGATATTCCCGTGCCCTGCTTTTTCGGCTGTCGCGCTCTTTGCCGACACTGTCGATTTCCCGCTCAATATTGTGAATCTGTTCACCTGTCTCATCTTTTCCGATCGCAATTTCGATGTCGGTGCGCTGCCCTTCCAGGCGCTCAATGTCCTTCCGAATTTCCTCAATTTTGTGTTCGACCTGTTCCAGACTGTGAGCTTTCAGACGGCAGGCCTCTTCCAACAGGTCGATCGCTTCCCGCGCAAAACAGGCCGGGATGATTTCCAGAGTCTTTTCGATCTCACGAAGCTCATCTTCGATCCGGCGATAAATTTTACCCTGCTCGATCACCGGCTCCAGGACACGAAGCTGCTCCCTGGCCTTTTCAATGGTATTATGTACGGAAAGCAGGCTGTCATAATGCTCGCGCAACTTTCGGAACTCTTCATCCACATCACTTTCTTCCAGCATATTGGCCCGGATGAATTCATTCAGGTTTCCCAGCACCTTAATCCCGACCGTATGGGCAAAAAGACTCAATGCCTTGGCAGATTTAAAACCAAAGACCTTGGAAAATTTCTGGCTGTATTTCGTAAAACTGTCAAAAAGTTCGGTTCGATCGATCGCGCGCAAGCGGCGCTTCCACTCGCCGGCAGAGTCAAGAGGAATACAATGTTCCCTGATCGTTAAATGACGGGGCGAAAAAAGATATACCCGTTTTAACTCATTATTGCTGAACCATCGAATCTGCGCCAGCGTCACATCCTGCTGCATGTCTTCATCCCGGAAATTCGCCAGGAGAATCGAATAATCCTCTTTTGTGCGCAGATACTGCGTGCTTGCAGCCGCCTTGTGTTCCGACTGGATGTTCCCGTAGGCCCCGAGGCAGTACGATTTTTCATCCCGCTCACGACGCTTATCGGCCCCGGAGGATTGGTTGTAAAAACGGCGGGACGCCGGCACCAGCAGAGTCAACAGGGCGTCCACCAGCGTAGTTTTACCGGAACCGTTTGCGCCGGTCAGCAGGGAATGCCTGCCGCGCGGGGACAAGCGCCAGATCTTTTTATCAAAAGTTCCCCAATTGTAAATTTCCACCATGTGCAGGCGAAAGCCCGCGCTCTCCCGATCGGCATGAAACAGTGTCGGCATATTGTCGTGTCCTGCATCGTCTGAAGCCCTCACGGTTCGACGTAGTTGGCAAGTTTTTGTCTGATTTCTTCCAATTTTTCGTTGCTGATTTTCGCTTTGATGATGCGGCGCAGTTCATAGCGCACAGGAAGAGTATCGCTATTTTCCTGATCCGTTTCTTTGAGAAAGCCCAGACGCACAGCCGCCTGAACAGTTTTATCGAAGCGTTCCAGCAAACGCACGGTGTTTGGAGAATCCCTGAAGAAAATTTCGCTTTTTTCCCGGAGTTCGTCAGCGCTGACAAAGCATTTCCGGGATTCCACATCTTTCACATCGAACTCTTCCAGAATTTCACGCAAAAGGACACAGAGCAAGGTGAGTTCATATGAAAGCGGTATTCGCCGTACCAGGCGAGGCAGCTTGTGCGCCTCATCATTGCTCTGCTGTAAAAAGGCAAAGCCTTCCCGTTCATCCAGATGAAGTTCCAGGCCGATTTTCGCCAGATAATCCCGCACTGAAATCTGGTAGGTCAGCAGATCACTCCAAACGGCAGTGTCCTCATCATACAATACATCCTGCAGCAATTTAATCACCACATGAGCATATTCAACAACGGCATTTTCCATAATTTTGCTGCGCGTTTGACGACTCGGATTCCTGTGCCGGGCCCTTTCTGTATCCTCACGCCGGGAAATTTTTGACAATGAACTCTGCCACTCGCATCCTTACGAGTTGGTGCTGTCAAGAAAAAATTCGTCGAAATGTAGGGATGTGCAGGGAACAGCGCATTCAGGCGTAAATAATCGATGAGCGGAGCTGTTTACTTTGTAAACACGATCCGGGGGATCCGTACCACACGTCTGTGTTCTCCCTGCAAGGGGATCTTGTCGTATTGACCATCATCGATCAAATGTTTTGATGATTGCGAGGCGATCGAAAAATACGTCAACAGCTCAGCCAGACCGTCTTGCAGAGGATATTCCTCCAGCACGTCGAGCAGTGTCACCTGCGGGGAACCGTGTAACCGCAGACGTATCCGATTCAAAAGGCTTTCCTTGTTGATTTCAAATTGATTTAACAGGCGTTGAAAATCGGCGTTCTCGAGATCATCACTGCCGATTTCAGCCGGATGGTTCTCAAACACCGCTTCCTGGGGTTCTTCGCCAAGCGGACGCTCCAGCGGCAGGCGAATTAGCGGGCCGGCGTCGATCTCGATAAAATGCGGCCCCTGGGGCGCTTGGTCCATGGCTTTTAAGGCAAGGTGCTTAATTTCGGTAATCAGTTCGATCGCGCGCGTTCGTTCCAGCGTACTCTGGCCGGATAAAATGCGGTTCAGTTTTTCCACCAGCAGATGATTCGAGTCAATTACCTTTTTGCCTGCTTCGTGCAGGTAGAACGTCATGCTGTTCAAAAAATCGTCCGAGGATTCAATCTTCCGTTGTTCAAGCAGTTCGTAGACGCTAGCCACCGAACGATCCAGTTCCTCATGACGAGAGCGATCCATTAAAACCTGCCAGAACGTATAAAAGCTGCGGCCCTGATCGCTGTGCTTCAGAGTCTCACTTTCGTCCAGCACGTAGCCGAGAATGGCACCTTTTCTGCGTGCTTTTTCAGTATGCTTTTCGTAAATCTTCCGCACCAGATCGCGAAAGTTCTGTTCCACTTCACGAAAATCCGCCAAAAGCTGTTTAGCAGAACGATTGATTTCGTAAAAACGCTCTTTGACCTGCGTGTCATTAAATGTGGTCACAACGCCGGAACTTTCGATGTCGCGGATTTGCGCCTCGATCTCGATTTTTCGTTTTTGCAGTGCTTCAAGGCGAACGGCGGGATCGTCCTGGCTGAGTTCCACCAGCTCTTTGACTTTGCGGAAGATGTCCAAGAAGATCGATTCTGTGCCGACAAATTCTTTTTCCTCCAGATCGCGCAGCCAATGCAGGGTCCGCTCTGTGTCGGGAGTCAACTCATGCACGTCGACTCCCTTGTCATCTGTGTATTTCCTGAGATAGCCTTGTTCGTCGGAACACCAGCTTTCAAGATAGTGTCTGGCCCGGGCCTGACGTTCTTCCTGCGAGCCGTCAGATCTTCCACCGGAACATTCCAGAAATTCGAGATAATCCACCAGCGCATCCGCCAGTTGATAGCTTGGAATGGCAATCTGATTGCTTTCTTTAAACTCACGGGACAGAAAATCAATGATCAGTGGCGCGTTTTTAGCACGCAGCAATTTGATGCTTGAGGATTGTGAGAGAATTGACTGTATTTGCGTATAACTCATAGCGCAGAGTTCACCGGCGAGGGCACCGAGTCCGGTGAAACGACTTGTTAACGTAAAAATCTCTATGCCCAATTACAAGGCATTAAGTTGGTCAGGATGTACGATGAATGATTGCTTCTACATTCGTCAAGGCTTATTGTACAGCCTCGGCCTGCACGTCGATGCCGGCCTTCCAGAAGCCTTGCGGTTTTTGCACCTGCAACCGGTAGCTTCCCCGCCGGCCTGGCTCCAATCGTTTCGGCTTAACATGGCCCTGGACAGCCAGCAGCTTTCGGCCGTCCTTATCTTTCAGCGTCACGAGCACCCGCACGTTCTGAACTGCTGAATCAGTGGAGTTTATCACTTCACCGGTCGCAATAATATCCCGATCGTCCTGCGACGGCATAAAATCAACATGCTCAAGCTCCAAACCGGCGGCAGACGTGTTAGCAGGCTGAATCAGCTCCTGGGTGTGCAAATTCGGGATCAGCGTTCGATCTGTATCGATTTTCGACAGCTCGACCAGAAGGCAGAGCTGATCGCCGACAGACACGATCTCATCAACTTCTATACGGGTCCCGTCCTGAAAATAGACAGTCACGGCTTGAACCGGCGCTGTATTCATACACATGATAAGCAACAACACGTATGCGGCGATACAAAAAGCTCTTCCTCTCATGGCAGTCTCCTTTTGAAAATCAATCTCTGCAAGGTGATTTTTTTCTTGACCTTTTTTTCTACTCTTTACCATTATACCATGTTCATCAGTTCTGTCAAGAGTGTTTCACGGTAAGAAGGGAGGGAATCATCAGGTATGTCGGTTCTTGAAGAGGGCTTAGTCATCACGGGTGATATTTTCGGAGAAGTTGATCTCACAGTGAAAGGGGTCGTGAAGGGGGCTATTTTTCTTCGGAACCGTCATGTACACATCGATCGAAGTGGCTATGTCGAAGGAGATGTGCGGGCGGACACCATCATCATTTCCGGTGAGATTGAGGGCAATCTTACAGCCGAAACGAGCCTGCAAGTCAAAGCAGGCGCTCGTATCCGGGGCAACATCCGAACAGCAAAATTATCTATGGCGGAAAACGCAGTGTTCTCAGGCGGTTTGACGATCCAGGAGCCTGAGCCTGTCGAGCTGGAAATCCAGGACTATAAAGCGCTCACTGAAGAAGATTACGACAAACTGCGGCGCTGGCGCATGCGGAATAATGTCGATTGACACAGATCTGACTGTCTTTGAGACGTGTCAGCCCTGACAAGAAGACAAAGGAGGTTGCACATGGGACAGAGCACACAACTCACCCGCCGGGATTTCTTATGGCTGGCGTCGGTGTCTTCTGCCGGAATCCTGACCGGATGCGCGACAAACCCGGTGACGGGAAACCGGCAGTTTATGCTGGTGTCAGAGGCACAAGAAATCCAGTTGGATAAAGAACACTCGCCGCACCAATTTTCTTCGGATTTCGGCAGAACGCAGGATGCAGAGCTCAATCACTACCTTGACCAGGTCGGCCACGATCTTGCTGCTCGTTCTCACCGCCCTGATATGCCCTATTCTTTCCAGGCCGTCAATGCGAGCTATGTGAATGCCTATGCCTTTCCCGGAGGCAGTGTCGCCGCAACGCGCGGCATTTTGCTGGAGCTTGAGAATGAAGCCGAGCTTGCCGGTTTATTCGGGCACGAAATCGGTCATGTCAACGCCAGACACACGGGCGAACGCATGTCAAAAGGCTTGCTGGCCAGCCTTCTGGTCACTGGCGCGGCGATTTATGCTGAAAGTCAAGACAGCGAGTGGACCCCTTTGATCAGTCTGGGCGGCAATCTTGCAGCTGGAGCCTTGCTGGCCCACTACAGCCGCGACGACGAACGCGAAGCCGATGCACTGGGTATGGAATATATGACCAGGCTCGGCTACGATCCAGAAGGCATGGTCGGTCTGATGGAAGTGCTGGTTGCGCTGTCGAAGCATAAACCGTCCGCACTCGACATGATGTTTGCGACGCATCCCATGAGCGAAGAACGCTTGGCAAGCGCTCGAAAAACAGCGCACAGTCGCTCTCAATCGACGGTAGTTTCCACATTGCAGAAAGAACGCTATATGGATCATACCGCAAGACTGCGAAGCATCAGAGATGCCATCGAGAGCTTACAGGGCGGCGAAGAATTCATGGGCCAACAACGATACAGTCAGGCCGAGGGGTTTTTCCGGGATGCGCTGCGGGTTGCGCCCAATGACTATGCCGCTCTCATGCTGATGTCGAAATGTCAGCTGGCGCTACGCGATACTCGCGAAGCTGAACGCTATGCTGAAAAAGCACAAGCGGTCTATCCTGAAGAAGCCCAGGCGTATCAGGTCAGCGGGATCGCGAAAATGGGGCAAAATCGTTTCAGCGCAGCTTATGAAGAATTTGACAGCTACGATCAACTTTTACCTGGAAATCCAGGGATCGCATTCCTGAAAGGCTATACGTTGGAACTTACGGGCGACCAGGAAGGAGCTGCTCGAGAATACTATCGCTACCTCAAAAACGTCAGCCAGGGCGAGCAGGCACAATTCGCGTATGAGCGCCTGGTGAATTGGGGCTATTTACCATAACGCATTTACAACACAAGTGCGTTAGAGCGTCGGGGGAAGGCTTCCTCACAGCTCTTCTCTTTTTCCCTGAGACCTTGATCAAAAAGGGCGTAAAGACCTGGGAGCATCTTGATGGTTTCCTCTTCTCCGCGCATGATAATCTCTTTCTTTCGGCGCAGTTCGGTCAAGCCGATGTCATCCACCTTGACAGCAATCAGCAGATCCGAGTCCCGGCGTCCTTTGTCGGCGGTTTTCTGCGAATGCAGCGCCACAAGATGGCGAAGGATGGTAAACATGTTGCGTGGGACTTTTTTCTTGACCGCCAGAGCGCCTTTGCTGACATCGCAGCCGATGACGATCTCAGCTCCCATTGTTCGGACTGCCGCTGAGGGTATCTGATTGACATAACATCCATCAATATACAGGCGTTTTCCGATTCGGATCGGAGGGAAGATGCCGGGGATACTGCAACTTGCCCGCACAGCCGGAGCGATTTCCCCTGCCTGAAAGAGGCGTTCTTCGCCGGAAATCAGATCAGCTGCGACGATGCCGAAAGGGATGCAGAGATCTTCAAAATATTTCGACCTGCAATGCCTTTCCAGAAAACGCTCGATCCTGAAATTGGACAAGCAGCCCCTAAACGGATGTTTGAGAGACAATGACGCGACGTCTTTCCAGCGTGTAGATAAGGCGATCTCACAGGTGTTCTCGACCGAAACACCGGACGCATAAATAGCCCCGATAATGCTTGCGGCGCTGCTTCCGGCAAGATAATCAACTGGAATGCCTTCCCGCGCCAGGACATTGAGCACACCGATGTTTGCAAAGGATCGAGCGACTCCTCCGCCAAGCGCAATCCCGATTTTGGGGCGTGAGTTCATGATCTGTTCACTTATCCTCATATCCTCATCATTCAAGCGGCGGCACACATGAGCAGAATCTCCTGACACAGGCGCGCTTTACTGAAAGACGAACTTCCCGTCAAGAGATTTTTGAGAGAAACGTGCTTAACACGGCAGGCGTCATGTCGCGCAGCATACACTTACCGCCCCCATTGAGCTGAGCTGTTTGTCCGCTTCTTTACGTTATACGGGAACAAACACGTTGCCTGTACAAAAAAGAATCTGCCTAAAAAAACCTTTTATCTCTTGACAGACCGATAAATCTCTTCCTATACTCATGAGGATCCGCTGACATTCGACAAAGAACATTTTCCAGAGAGGCCTACACCCATTATGAAAGATTCTTGTATACGGCGATTCCTTTTTGGAGGGCTTTTCGGAATACTGGCCGCAGCGCCGGTTTTTGCAGAAATGTACCGCTGGCAGGACAATATGGGCAAGACTCACTATTCCACCAGCCCGCCGTCCCATCGCATTCAAGGCCCAATAGAAGTTAAACGCAGCAATCGCTGGTATCGCTATACCGGAGAAAATGATTCACAGCCGGCTGCCAGGCAAAATCAATCAGCTCCGATCACATACAGCACAAGTTTCCCCCGGCACTATTCTGAAAAACCCGAAGAGGCTTCGGCGGAGAGCCGCACAATTGTTCCCTATTCTCAACAGAATTCGGTGATGATTGTTGATGTCACGATCAATAACAGAATCACACGCCCATTTGCCGTTGATACCGGAGCCAGTTATACGGTAATTTCTCCTGAAATCGCCAACGCACTTTTTCTCACTCCTGCGTATAATGCGCCACAGGTCACCTTACAGACGGCGAACGGGCGCATCAAGGCAGCGCTTGTCAATCTCGAGCGTGTTCGTCTTGGGTCTTTGGAGACCCCGAACATCACGGCGGCAATCCATGACATGCAGGACGCCTCTCACATTTCAGGGCTGTTAGGGTTAAATGTGCTTAAGCGTTTTCAGATGACGGTTGATTCCATGCATCATCAATTGATCTTCAAAACGCCTGAACAAGAGGAAAACTATGCAAAACAAAACTGCGTCAAGGCCAGAGAGCAGCTTCGCCTCGGCCGTGAGCTGGATGATCTCTCGAACAAAGAGCGTTCCTGTTATCAAAAAGCGATTTCCCTCTGTCCGGATCTTCTCGAAGCCTACTACTGTCTGGGAGCTGTCTATATCAAACAGAAGGACGCTCGCAACGCGGTTGAACTGCATCAAAAAATCGTCGCTATGCAGCCGGACGAAGCCGAAGCCTATTTCAGGCTTGGCGTGGCTTACATCTTGCAAAAAAAATTCGGACAGGCCCAAAGACAATTGCAGCAGGCATTGCGCTTAGATCCAAATCATCAGCAGGCCGCAGAATATCTGAAGCGCTTAAAAAACCAGTAGAAACATATAATCTGAACTCCTTATTTTACAATAAATTACAAATTATTAACATAAACTCTTTCAGAGGAGAGAGAAGGTTCTGTGACAAATTTCTTGACCTTTTTTCTTCTTTCATGCTATTACAACAGTTGACATACTAACAGAAAAATGCGGCAGCGACAGCACAATTCATGACTTCAGATGAAAGAATTTTTTATCCGCAGAAAAATCAAAAAATATACACGCTCCTTGACAAAATTCGGTGATGAACCGCAGCTTCTTGAAAAAATTGCAGATCTTTATGTCAAAATTTCAGAAAATGAGCAGGCGCGTCAATATTATGTTCGAACGATAACAGCGTATTACCAGGGAGAGACGCGGCTGGGAAACGACAATGAATTCATCCTCACGCAGTGTTGGAAACTGCTCGATCTCGATCCGCTGAATGAACTCGCTTTTCATACCTTAGGTCAGGAATTCTGCGGCTTAGGTCATTTTAATGAGGCTGCGGCCTTATATCAACGCTTTGCCGAAAAATTAGTCCAATGCGGACACGATGAAAAAGCGATCGCACAGTACCGAAATGTCGCGGTGCTCCGCCCGGAAGATATTGAGGTGCGACAGCGTCTCGTCACACTACTCTGGAAATTCCGCAGAAAGGAAGAGACCGCTCACGAGCTGAAAAAAATCGCTCGATTAGCCGAAAAACGAGGGCATGCCGCCAAAATGCTGGAATGCTGTCACAAGGCTCTTAAACTTCTCCCTGCCGATTCATCGCTTCAGGCAGAACTGCAGAGCCTCATCCGCAGTGCCCGACAGATGGAAAAACCTTTAGAGCTCGTCGTAACTCACTAAGTACACAACAGGTTATGATATATAAGTATGAGGAGGAAATTAAGAAGGAGGAACAGGACCAGGTCCTGATTCCGTTCTGTTAATGTTGAACATTAATGAGGAGAACAATTATGAGATATAAGACATGTACCGTAGCATTGTTGACACTGATTGTTGCCGTATCACTCCTTCTCCTGGCGGGTAATATCCCATTTTCGGCTGCACAGCAGGCAAGCCGGGTCATATCGCTCACTGTTGGCGATGTGAACGGAAACGCAGAAATCGCATCAAAGCGTGCTGCCCCAAGAGGATCAAAGGCTCAAATTCTGGCGACAGACTGGAAGCGTATCAGTCCGAAAGCCAGCCTGGCTGCCGGAGATCACATTCGTACAGACACCGATGCCTCCCTGCAGCTTCATTTGAACGATGGGACGCTTCTCACCATGGGAGGCGATTCACGTCTGACGATTGAAGAGTTAAGCTCTTCACGGGGATCGACTCCGAGGACAGCAGTCTTCATACTGGAACAAGGTACGATTGCCACCCGGCAGTCTTCGAAGATTCTCGGGCAGACAGTACAAATCATTAAAACGGTCAATGGCTCAGTCGATACCCGCCAGGGAGACGTCGAGGTCTATAAACCGCAGCAACGCTATGAGCGCCTTGCCGCTCTGCCGACTCAATGGCCTCTGTTCGTGCAGCGTTCCGGTGATCGGGATCAAACACTCGTGACCTTGTCAAAAGGCACAGCGGAAATTGTATCCAGCGGGATCGGGCAAATCGTCACAACTTCAACAGTGTTGCCAGACACTTGCCTTGGGGAAGACGGTGTGCAATTTACCCTGCTCAGCCCGAACAAGAAGGTCAAAATCGTTAAACTGCCCGAGGTAAACGGCTTTGAGCTCATCTCAGAAGAACTGTTTCAAGTCCTGTTCGGGACTGACTCCCAAGCGAATAAAATCAAAATCGTAAACCACGAAGATACTTCAATTGTGGATATTGAAGGCACAGATTTTCTCGAGATGCATGGTCTGGCAAGTACGATTCTGAATATGAACCAGCTCTTGACCGGAGGCATTACCGGAAAATACATGCACGTTGAATTAAACTGTACCGACGAAACACACGAAGGACTCCATGTTGACATATTAGGTACTGATGGGAATGTCACAAGACTGAACGATTTTGGCTTTGACATAAGCCGCTCACCATCAAATGGACTTGGAGCAGCTCTAAGACCGACAGTTTTTCCGACAGCTACTCCGACAGGCCAGCCTCCGCTTGATGATAAAGACCACGTAAAAACGCCAACACCAGCACGGACCCCGACTGCCGGACCGACCTCAACACCAGCCGACGGATCAACTCCTCCGCCAGCAGGCATCCCGACTCCAGTACCGCAACCGGGCCCAACCAAAATCCCGGTGACGCACAGCTTCTCGCGAAGCCCCAAAATCAATGGAGCAACTGTAACAGTGACCGCTGGAGGAAACTGTCTTGGCCCCTACACGCACGAAGTGGCTGTCCAAAGCACGATCGACAATCATCTTCCTCAAATCTTCCCGGGAAGGTTGGAGAATTGGGTGAGTACCGGAATTGGTTCAGGAACTGCGCCTTCCTATTATACCTTGGCTCAGGATGTGACAACTGTCAGCTATCAGTATGCGCCGGCGAATCAGTTGGAAACCGTCACGATTATTCATAATTTCTGCTATAATGAAAGCAGCTATGGCGCTGACCTTTCATTCTTTTTCTACGTATATGACAGAGAAGGGAACCGCAGCAATCGGGTCAATTGCTCCGGCCCTCTCAGTGGACCCGTCGTGTGTCATTAAAATTATTATAAGTCAATGTGAGTCATCTGCGCCAGGAATCTTAACATGATTCCTGGCGTTTATTTTTCCGTATCAAGGCTGCAGCTCAAGACTCCCAACTCGCCGATGCTTAGAAAAATTTTGAATGTCATTATAGAACTTGGAATGATTTCCCTGATCGTTTTTCCTCCAATTGTGTTCGGTGCTGTCTGGCCGAAACAGATCTTCTATATCCAGACCATCATTCTGGCTATCGGGGCAGTATGGACGCTCAAAACGTTTTCCAGAGGGTCATTCTATTATCCGCCCGATCCGCTACGTCTTCCAATGCTGTGTCTCATCGCCTGGGGAGTCGTGAATTATTTCAGGTCAATTTATGCCCACCGCACTGAAGCCGAGATATACCTGCTGGCCTTTTACGGCTTACTATTTTTCGTTGTGCTGCAACAGTTAAAAAGCGTGCGCCGAATACTCGGGCTGGCATTCATTCTCGTACTCGTCGGCAGCGGGGAGTCTCTTTTCGGTCTGTTCCAGTATCTCAACGGTGCAACAACCGTTCTGGGCTATGCAACCCCGAACATTGGGACAGTCAATGCAACATACTTCAATCACAATCATTTCGCAGGCTTTCTCATTCTGATCATTCCGGTCGCGTTTGGCTTAATCTTAAGCAGCGCCAGCCTGGAAAAACGCCTGTTCATTTTTCTTTTGACTGGCGTGATGGGAACTGCCCTCGTCCTGTCGCTCTCTCGAGGGGGATTGTTCAGCTTTCTAGGGGCCTGCGCTATAGCAACGTTCTGCCTTGCACTCAAGCACAGCAGACGCTTGAGGAGAAACTGGCTGACGTATCTTGTCATACTCCTGGTTTTTACGACGCTGATTGCAGGGATTATTGTGATGGTTAGGGTGTCTCCCATCGCTCACCGCTCGATTTTACACACCTTTCTTCCTACGCGGGACGCCTTTGAGAATGAAATCCGATTCTCGATCTGGCGCAGTGCGCTGGCTATTGTCGAAGATTTTCCCTTTTTTGGGAGCGGACGAGGAACCTTTGAATACGTCTTTCCGCGCTATCAAACTCTTAGAATTCCCCAGAACACAGCAGCGTTTCACGCCCATAATGACTATATCGAGTTGCTGACGGACATGGGAATTCCTGCGCTGTTGATCGTCTTGTGGGGGATCTACAGCTTTCTGCGCTACGTGCTTCGGGGCTATTTTCATCATGAGGATCCGGTCTTGACCGCACTTGCGCTCGGAGGATGCAGCGGCATCATCGCAATGCTGCTTCACAGCTTTTGGGATTTCAACTTGCAGATTCCGGCCAATGCGCTCCTTTTCGTGATCGTGCTCGCAATGTCGGTTGCCTCGATACAAATCATGGAAGCCGGTCGTTCCAGAAAACGCCGAAAACATGAGAGCTCGGATCACAGCGTTCATGCCCGCTCTGACGCGAAACGGTCCAGAACGTCAACGTCCTATAAGGCTTCCTGGTTTTTTCTGCTTCTGGCATGTTGTGTATTGGGAGGGCTGGGCCTTCACTTCCGAAAACATCTTGCTCTCAGCTATTACGGAAGTGCACGCACGCTCCAGAACCAGCAGCAGTTTTTTCCGGCAATTCCCTGGTATCAAAAAGCTCTGTCGCTCGACCGGAACAATGCCATGTTTTACGAAGAGTTGGGCCAATTGTACACCGAAATTGCCCGTCAGACTCCACATGCCGATAAATGGTACCGGCTTGCCATGCGCCAGTTTCAGGAAGCAATCGCGTTAAACCGCTACTACGCGCCATATCATTATCAACTCGCCTGGACATATGCCGCCTTGAACATGGAACAAGAAGCGATTGAACAATTCCGTCTGGCGATCGATGACGATCCTAAAACGGCGTTTTACGCTGAAGCGCTGGGGGATTATTATCTCTCACTCAACACACCACAGCCGGCAATGGAACTCTATCGACAAGCCCTGCAATATCATCCGAAACGCCTGCACGAGATTTTCGAACGATGCCTGGCCTATGGACTCAGCTATCATGACATTCGGCAGATCGTGCCGAACGTTCCGGAACATCGGAAACGTTTTGCAGAAGTCCTGGAGCAGAAAGGACTCTGGGACGCGGGGAAAACCGAATATCGTCATGCCATCGAACTATCCGAAGGAGAAAAAACCTATTATGAAGCCATGCTGGAAGCTTGCAGACGGAAACACGATGCGCCGTGCCAGCGTGAACTCTGGCAGACGCTCTGGGAACAATCCCCTGACGCACTCGATTATCCCCTCAAAATCGCCGAAAGCTTTGAACACCATCAGCAAAACGACAAGGCTGTTGAACTCTATCACCAGGTTCTGAGTGCAAATCCCGAATTCGAGCAGGGCTACCTGCGCCTGGGCGCGCTTTACCAACGCCTTCACCTTCCATCAAAAGCGCGTGAGATCTATATGCAGCTCCTGGCACGACGACCGGATGATATCAGCGTCTATCACCAGTTTGCAAGGCTCTACAATGAGCAGCACGACAGGAGCTCGGCCATGAAAATCTATAAGCAGGCCCTTCAGCGTGGACTTGCCGATGCTGAAATCCATCGCCGGCTCGGAATGCTGTATGCAGACAACGGCCAGCACAGCGCAGCTCTGAGACACTACGAAGAGGCTGTCCAACAGGGCAGTTCCGACCTGAGTCTTTATATACAGATGGAACGTTTATATCGTGAACGAGGCGATACGATCAGCGCAGAATTCGTCTGGGAGCAGTACACACAGATCCACAAACATCATCCGGACGCGCTGTTCAAACTCGTACAATATTATCACCAGCAGGGGGAATGGCTCAAGGCGGTGACCCTGGTTAAAGTAGTCATCTCAAGCGCTCCCACCAACATGACGTACAGAGAGTTCCTAGCGGGATTGTATGAAAAGGAAGGCATGATCGAAGAAGCTGTCGTCCAGTATCGCCGGATACTTCGTCTTCAACCGCAAAATACAAACGCAAAGCGCCAATTGTCGCGTTTGGAAGGGTAGTGGAACTCCTCAGCTCCTTCGAAAAATGCGCTGCATTGACATAAGGCTTGACAGCTTTTGATGGTCTCGTAAAAAATATTTTAAGGTGATTATTACCGAACTGATGGACACAGTCACAGCACTTATGCGTTTGGACAAGCCACTGGCACCGGAAGGTGAAGTTGATAAAACGAACTTCAATGCCAATTATGCAGAGTTCGGCAAACACACTAAAAAGTATGGTTACTATCAGTTTATGCTCTACAAATCAGTATCACCGGTTTGAACCGTCACTAAAAACCCAATGGCTCGCCAAAACGTTCACTCACTAGTGAGTGAACGTTTTAAATTCTTATTATTAACTTAAACCAACCATAGGAGTATAATGATGAAAACAAAACGTACCCTACTTTTTTTCAGTGTGGTATTGTCAGTGACGACAACCGTCTATGCCGACACTGAGCAAACCCCGCAAAGCGCCGTTGCGAAAAGCAGTCAGCCAGACATGATCAAAAGTGCCAACGATCAGCGTGATTACGCCTATGCCAAGCTGAAAAACGGACTGAAATTACTTGTTATTTCCGATAAAGAGGCCCAGCGTGCCGCTGCTGCGGTTGATGTCAAGGCAGGTAGTGCCAACGAGCCTGATACCTATCCGGGGCTTGCTCATTTTTTAGAGCATATGCTCTTTTTAGGCACGGATCAATATCCCAGCCCTGATGATTTTATGGATTACATCACTGCGCATGGAGGCAGTAACAATGCCTATACTGGTTTTGATCAAACCAACTATCATTTCAGCATTGACCCGAAATATCTGCACGGTGCTCTCAAACGCTTTGCCCGCTTTTTTGTTGCCCCGCTGATGGATGAGAAATATGTTACACGTGAGCGTGAGGCGGTGAACTCTGAATATCAGGCAAAAATTAGTGAACCTTTCTGGCGTGATGCCGATGTGTTTAAACACGCCATTAATCCACAGCACCCTTATGCCCGCTTTAATGTTGGCAGTCTTGAAACCTTGCCAGCCGATACAGTGCGTCCGGCACTATTGGAGTTCTATAAGAAATATTACTCTGCCGACCGTATGAGTGTGGTGATTATCGGTAATGAAAGCACTGATACGCTCCTGAAATGGGGCAGAGCCTTGTTTGCTGAAGTGCCTCAGCGTGATAATGCAGGCGATATTGATATTAAAGAAACGCTGTTTGGCGGCAAAACGCTGCCCATTCTTATCAAGAACACGTCACTGCAAAGTGATAAAACCTTACGCCTGAATTTTGAAATACCCTATGAAACGCAGGACAAGTACGTCCAGGTCAGTGCGTTTTTATCGCATAATTTAGCTTATGAAGGTCAAGACGGTTTAGTCGATACCTTAAAAAGCCTGGGGTATATCAGCAGCTTGATTGCAGGCGAATTGCAAGTGCTTGGCCATGAAATGACCTTTAGTATTATCGCCAGACTGACTGACAAAGGCTACCAAAACACCGACAAGGTGCTTGCGGTGATCTTTGATTACATCAACCTGCTGCGTGCCGACAAAGGGGGCAAAGAGCGTTACGATGAAATTGCCACCATTGCGAAAACCGATTTCCAATTTAGTGAAAAGGGCAGAGCGATTGATGAAGCCTCAGAATTGGCAAAACGCTTGAATATGTATCCTGTCAGGGATGTGCTGGCGATTGACTCGATTTATAAGGGCTACGAGACGGCAACGATGGATAAATATCTGTCGGCGATGACCCCTGAAGCAGCCATCGTCCAATTGACCGCGCCTGATATTGAGTCCGAGCAACAAACGTATTATTTCAATGTGCCCTACAGCATTGAAGCACTTGACCCCAAAGCCATCAGCACCCTGAGCAAGGCTGAGAAAGAAGCCGTTAAAGGGATGCATGTCCCCAGCTCAAACCCGTTTATTGCCGATGATTACAGCCTGCAAAGCGCCAAAATCAAGTCGAAAAATGAAACCCTGGACAATGGCATTGAGCTGTATTACAAACATGATACCTCATTTGATGTGCCACGCAGCAGCGTACAGATTTCTTTACAGCCAACGGCGAAACTGTCAATGACAGAAACAACAGCGATGGTTTTATTGTCCAAACTGTTAACAGAGCAATTAACAGGAGCGCTTTACGATGCAAGCGTTGCCGGGCTGAATGCAGATATTGGTACAGGAAATATTGCTTTAACCGTTTCCTTAAAGGGCTATCAGCAAAAGATGCCTGAATTGCTGACGGCAATATTAGCGCAGTTGCAAAATTTATCGCTTGATAAAATAACCTTTGAGCGTGTGAAAACCACGTATCGCCAAAACTTGCAAAACTTCGCCAGAAAAATGCCCTATGAGCAAACTCTTTATTACTTAAATAAGGAAATTGTTCAGCATATGTCACTACCTGATGAGCGTTTGGCCGTGCTTGATGCCATTGATGAAAAAAACGTGATGGCGGTGAAAGATAAAATTCTGGCATCACTTGCGGTGCGTATGATGGTGTATGGCAATAATAATTATGCCCAGGCGAAAACTCTTGCGGAAACGATTGCTTCGCACTTGCCCAAAACGGAATTGCACAATCAATGGCAAAAAAATTCAGCCATTGTCTTGGCTGAAAATCTTGATGTGTCATTTACAGTCCCTCACGAAGACAACACTGTTAGCTACTATATTCAGTCAGGCAAAGGCTATAAAGCGCGTGCCGAGCTTGGCTTGCTGGGTAAGCTGATTGAAGCCCCATTTTATAATGATTTGCGTACGGAAAAACAGTTGGGCTATATTGTCTTTGCCTATCCAAAAGTGAGCTATGACAGAGCAGGCTTTGGCTTTACTGTTGAGTCGCCTGTTGCCACTGCTGACGAGTTGGAAAAACATATCCTGAACTTTAACGACACATTTGCTAAATCACTGGCAGAATTAAGCGAAGAAGAATTTGCAGAAACCAAAAGCATTTTCAAAACTGAGTTACTGCAGGCACCTGAAAGCTTAATGGCAGCGGCAAAACGTTACTGGACGGATATTTTAACCACAGGGGAAACCGCTTCGAGTCGTAAGGCCCTGGCTAAGGCCGTGGACGAGATTGAGTTGAAAGCCTTTGTTACTTCAATGCAGGCCATGTTCAAAGATGGCAAGCATGTGTCGATTAAGGCCCTGCCTGATGTCAAAGCAGATAGTAAGGCAGCTAAATAACTCATTGCCAGAGTTGTTGGTGGGCTTTGTCCACCAACAACGTCGCTCATTCTCACATGACCACACTATAAAAAGTGGCATAGCGATGAAGAAAAAAACAACAAGGCTACGTCGTAATTGATAGCTTGTTTTTAATTTCTGTGATGAACTGAAACGCGTATGAAAAATCATACAAAAATAAATACGTTTGCCATAAAAGGCAGAGTCATGTGGCTATACATAAAATTTCAGCTCATTTCTAAATTGATGGTGAGTATTGTGCTGCTGCCACTATTTTATTTTGTCACTGAAATGCTGATTAAAAGCAGTGGAAGAACTAATATTTCCAGTGGGGATTATATTAGTTTTTTCACCAGTCTAAGCGGCATACCCGTTATTATTTTGGGCGTTTTAATCTTGGTATTGATTTTAGGTATAGATATCAATACGTTTATTATATTGAGCGCATTGATTGAGGAAAATAAACTCAACATTAAAATTAAAGATATTTTTATCGCCGTCTTTAAGTCTTTAACGTGCTTTTTTTCGCCGATCGGTCTCGTGCTGGTTACTTTTGTCGCGATTATTTTACCCTTGGTGAACGTGGGAATAGCCATGGGACCCTTGCAGGATTTTGCTATCCCTAATTTCATCAGTGCTGTCATTGTTGCCAATCCGCTGTACCTTAGCGCGTATATAACGGTTTTAGTCTGTCTGACGGCGATGAGTATTGTCTATATTTTTACGCTTCATTTTATCCTTATTGAGAATCAAAGTATTTCACAAGCCCTGAAAAGCTCAAAAGAGCTCATGAAAGAGTATTGGAAAAAATTTCTTGTCGATTATATCTGGACCAATGTAAAAATAGTGGCGTTGTGTGTCGTTCTGGGGGCTGTCTGGATAGGTGTGCTGATTCTTGCAGCAACGGGCATTCGTATTGTCTATCCAGATGAAGAGATGTTAACGATACTGATTATTATTTCAATTGTTGAAGTATTTGGCTTTTTTGCCTTTTTGGCAGTTCCGATAAATATCTCCATTCTGACAAAATTATTTTACAAATATCATGAATCAGCAGGCAAAAAAGTCTCAATCAAACTCAAACATAACGCTTCTCAATTGGATACAGACGATTTATACAGAAGAATTAAGGTCAGAACAAAGCTAGAACTTCTCACTGTCCTCATTGCGATCTTCGGGCTGAATGTGCTCATGTCCATCGTCGCAAAAGAAAATTTTGCCACGCTGTTTAACACAACGATCAAGATTGAACTGATCGCTCACAGGGGCGGCGGTGATTTAGGGGCTGAAAATACCGTTTATGGTATCCAGCAAGCCATTGCCGAACAAGCCGCCTGGACGGAAATTGACGTTCAAAGAACAAAAGATGGCAAATACATCATCAATCATGATGTGAGCTTTAAACGGGTCGCAGGCGTGGATAAAAAACCGTCGGAAATGACGCTCAGTGAAATCAAGCAACTGAAAGTCAAAGATGAATTTAAGCCAAACAACCCCTCTCAACCCGTAGCGACGCTGGAAGACATTTTAGATGTATCCAAAGGGAACATCGGCGTTTTTGTCGAGTTAAAAGGCGAAACAGCAGATCAACAAATGGTTGATGATGTCGTCAAGATGATCAAAAGTAAAAACATGCTGGATGAATGTGTCATATTATCTTTGGATTACGACATGATTGACTATACTGAAAAGCAATACCCTGAAATTAAAACAGGATTTTTGTACTTCTTTTCAGTGGGAGAATTACAAAATCTCCAAGGCGACTATTTGATTATGGAAGAAAGAGAGGCAAAAGTGGTAAAAAAGCGATTGTTTGGACAGTTAATACCTCTCAGTCAATTAAGCAGTTTATTCACTCAAGGGTAGATGGAATCATCACTGATCATATTGTCAGGGTAAAAGATGCGATAAAACAATCAAGTAACAGGACTCAGCTGGAAATGATCATAGGCTATTTTATAAGAAATTCGCCATAAGCCTATTGCTTAGGAGTCAGCCCCTGATGCGTATTTTTGTTTTTATTATTCTTTATTATGAGATATTTTTTCAACAAACAGCCCGGCTCCGACGAAGCCCAGCGCATCATTCGCAGCGAAATGGCATTCCTGCTGGAACAACATGAACGCTGGTTCGAAAAACAGCTCCAGGCGCGCTTATTGCGTGAAGGCTGTAATTTTCCAATCTGCCTGGCCAGACAGTCCTTTTACGTCTTCATGGGTTCAGAGCTTCTCCATATCGTTCCCGATGCGCAGCGCTCAAAACTTCAATCCCTTCTCCAGAACGGATCCGGGACTGCCTCAGCAACTCACCCGCAGTTTCACCACGCGATCCGCTTCTGCGCCGCACAGTGCCCTGAGTCGGGCAGGCTGCTGGCTCTTGCCGTCACAAAAGCGATCCACAGTATTATGGAAGAATGGCGATTGCCGGCTGAGATCTTCCAGGAAGATCTGCCGGCGTTCCGCGAACGGATACAATGCCTTGCTGCAAGACTTTGGGAGAACTTCCCGGCTTATACAGGACAGACTCTCGCTCTTGAAGCACTTCGTCGGCGCCTCTACCTGACGCTGACCACGTCCCTGCTCTCAAAAATCCCTCTCCGGCAGGAATTTGAACAGGAATTCAGCTCAATTCCCGACTTCTTATCCACAGTGCAGACTGAGCATACGCACTTTTGCCGCTTGATGAATTTCTGCCAGGAACGCAGCCCCTACTTTCAGATCATCGTGTCAAGAACATTCTGGCGAACGCTTGAAACTTTTTTTCTGGAACACAGAGCGTCCCTTGCCGCAGAAGGGGTGGAATAGATTGACAGCCCAGCGTACGCATATCCTTCTCATTGCCTCCGACAGCATCGACGCGCAGATGGCTGGCCCCGGGATTCGTTACTGGGAATTTGCCAGACAGCTTTCGCGACAGCATGAAGTGACGCTTATCACGCCGAATCGGACTTCCCTGAGCCATCCGGCGTTCAGGCTCGTCCATCGAACGCGTTCTTCGCTCAAAAACGCTCTGCAACTGGCAGATGTCATTGTCACACAGGGCATGATGATGCCCCTTGCCCCTATTCTCCTCTGCAAAAAACCCCTAGTGGTTGATCTCTACGATCCGCTGCCGATCGAAGTTTTGGAACACCATTCGCATCTTCCCGTACATGAGGCGCAGCTTTCTCAGAGTCATTGCATCGATCGCGTGAAAGTCTTACTGGAATGCGGGGATTTTTTCCTCTACAGCCACGAGCGTCAGCGGGATTACTGGCTCGGCCTGCTGACGTCTATAGGGCGTATAAATCACCGGACGTACCGCGAGGACCCATCATATTCGACCCTCTTAGCCTGCGTCCCTTTCGGCATCTCAAACGACGCCCCGCAGCACACAAGATCTGTTCTGAAAGGAGAGAATTTACTGTTTAGGCCAGAGGATACCGTGATCCTGTGGGGCGGAGGCCTGTGGAAGTGGTTTGATCCCTGCTCATTGATCCGGGCCATGCAAAGGATTACAGCAGAACGAAACGACATCAAGCTCCTCTTTCTCGGCGCCAGACGTGCTGCCAGTGACAGCAGCGGCATTCAGATCGCCTATGCCACTGATGCAGCTGTTGCATTCAGCAAAGAACTTGGTCTGTATCAGCGCAGCGTCTTTTTTCATGAAGACTGGATTCCGTATGCAGAGCGTCACAATTACTTTCTGGAGTCCGACATCGGCCTGTCAACACATTTCGAGACGCTGGAAACTCATTTCTCTTTCCGGACCCGCATTCTGGACTATCTGTGGGCGGAACTGCCAATCATCACGACACAAGGCGATGTCCTCAGCGAAAGAGTTCGGCAGCATCAACTGGGGATAACGGTTGCTCCAGGACAGATCATGGAACTTCAACAGGCAATTCTGCGTCTGGCTGATGATCGCGAATTTCACGCCCAATGCCGGGAAAACATCCGACGATTCCGCCGACAGTTCTCCTGGTCGCAGTGCCTCCGTCCTTTAGAGAATTTTTGTGCGTCGCCATATCGCAGCTGTCACAAGAACCGTCTTATCGTCCTCAGCGCCCTCTGCAGATTGCAACTCAAAACCGTGAAACACCTTGTACGATACCGAGGCTACAAAAAACTCTGGAAAAAAATCGCACAAAAACTTAATGAGATTTCGCACAGTCACGCAACCGGAAAACCATAAGTTTCTGACATGACATCCCCCTCTCCTGCTTAGCATCACCGTTACTCCGCTACTAAAATCCTGCCGTCTTGATAATAGTGATTTTTGCGCTTTTGTGAAAGCCCGGAACGATCGAGAAATGAAAAAAATGCTTGCGTAGTTTCACGGCCTGACGTTTTAGTGCTGTCAGAAAGCGTTCACGTCGTCTAATCGCTTTAATCGGAGGCATGAGATTCATGACGCTGCAAATTATCCTCGTCAATTATAATAGCACCGAGCTGCTCATCAGATGTCTGGATACCTTAAAAGATCAGTCTATTCCGGTGGACCACCAGATTGTCGTGGTCGATAATCATTCTCCGGACGGGGGTGCAGAGCGTTTACGCAGAGAACGTCAGGATATCGAGCTCCTTGAAAATACTGCAAATGTCGGTTATGCCGGAGCGGTCAATCAGGCTATTCGCCAGTCCAACTCCAGCTATATCCTGCTTTTGAATCCTGATATTGAAGTCAAGCCCGGGGCAATCAGCGCTATGCTCAATTTTATGGGCACTCATTCGGATGCCGGGATTGTCGGGGGGAAACTCCTCAACTCTGACGGCTCACTTCAATACTCCTGCCGGACATTTTATACTCTGCCGGTGATTCTTCTGCGCAGAACCTTTTTAGGAAAGCTCTTCCCGGACAGCAAGCGTCTGGCCCAGCATCTCATGACAGACTGGGATCATAATTCTGTCCGTGAAGTCGACTGGGTTCTGGGGGCCTGCCTCATGATCAGGCGTAGCGCTCTCAAAGAAATCGGGCTTATGGATGAACGTTTTTTCCTGTATTTCGAAGATGTCGACTGGTGCTATCGCATGAAAAAAGGGGGCTGGAAAGTGTACTATCTTCCTGATGCTCAAATGCTTCATCACCATCAGCGTCAAAGCGCCAAAGGTCTGCTGAACAAAACCCTGCTGTATCACCTTATGAGTCTGATTCATTTTTACGATAAATGGGGGTCTCTGCTCTTTTTTCTGAAACGATATCGGGGCTTTTTAAAATTCTTGCTCTTTCTGCTTCTTGACATCGCTGCTGTGAATCTTTCATTTTCAGGAGCTCATTTCATTCGTAATCATGTGCTCATCTTTTTAGAAAAACCGCCGATTCCCTTTTTCTATTATCACAAATTTCTTTTATTTGTGAATCTTGTCACGCCCCTGGTCTTCTATTCATCAGGTTTATACACATTCAAGCAGGGAGAAGTCTGGGTTGATGAACTTTTCCGGGCAGCAAAAGGCGTCCTGATGAATTCCCTCTTCTTAATGGCAGCTTCCTATCTGGTGCAGGGCTATGAATTTTCCCGCTCCATAGTGCTGGTATTCGCCGTCCTCTCTGTATGCAGCATCTTCATTCTGCGCTGGGGAGCCTTTTCTTATTATACGTCCTGGTATAAGAAAGGTTTTAACCTCCGAAGGACCTTGATCATTGGAACCGGTAAAAGTGCTGCCGTTGTTCAAAATGTTTTTCAAAAACATTACGCACTGGGTTTCGATATTGTCGGGTTCATCCACTCCGATCATACGCAGCAGGAAGACGCCTCTCCTGACGCAATATTCCCGATCCTGGGCAGCCTGCATGACCTCCCCCGGCTCATCCGCGAGCAAAACATCAGTGAATTGATTATTACCAACAGCTCAGATTCTCAGGAACTCATCTCACGCGGCAGGCAGAGCGGAGTTAACGTCAGACTGTTAACCGATTTCCATAGTTTACGCCTTCATGAAAGCGTTTTTGAAGAATTGGCCGGCATCCCCACGATCTTGTTTAAAGGCAGCCCGCTCTTCGGCTTCAATCTGGCGTTGAAACGTATGATGGACATCGTGCTGTCGCTGATCGGACTTATTGTTTTGTCACCGTTCTTATCGGTCATTGCCGCCCTCATTAAGCTGGAATCGTCTGGACCGGTTCTTTTTCGTCAAACGCGGATCGGGAGAGACCGGCAGCCCTTCACTATGTTCAAGTTCCGTTCGATGTGTGACAATGCAGACGCTATCAAAGGACAGCTGACGCATTACAATGAGGCGCAGGGCCCTATCTTCAAAATCCAGAATGATCCGCGTCGGACACGTCTTGGCCGATTTCTCCGAAAATTCAGCCTGGATGAGCTTCCGCAATTATGGAATGTGTTAAAAGGTGAAATGAGCCTGGTGGGGCCGCGTCCTCCATTGCCGTCGGAAGTGAACGAGTATGACGAATGGGCTTTCAAGCGCCTTGAAGTCAAACCCGGAATCTCCGGCTTGTGGCAGGTCAGCGGTCGTAGCGACCTGACCTTCGACGAGATGCTGAAACTCGACGTATATTATATCTGGAACTGGTCGCTTTCTGACGATCTGAAGATTCTTTTACGGACCATTCCAGTTGTCATATCAGGCAAAGGCGCCTACTGACAGGAGACACGAAAGACGCCTCATTTGTATAAGCGTACACCCGCCAGGATAGCGGGATGAGAACTCATGGCCCAGCCACTCAGTGCTGACGCTGTCGGCTTCGAGAAAGGCGTATTTTTTTCTTGCCCGAAATCCTTTCACGTATATTCTGTCAGCGGTGTACGCCTCAAGCCCCTGACACTGTTAAACAATATGGAGATATTATGACGACATCAAAAGAATTACGTTCCGCGATCATTCTGGCAGCTGTTCTAATCGCAGCTTCCTTGCTTTTTTTCGGATGGCAGATACAACAGCCACAAGCCGTCTTTGATGAGGAAAAACTGGCCGCCCGCATTAAAAAAGATATTCTGGCCGAGCTTGAAAGCGACGCCTTTTTGTCGGCTCAGCAAGACGCCCTAATCGCAGCGCTGCAAGAAGAGCACGTCATTGACGATGCTGTGGATGCCGGGATAAAACGATATATTGAAAAACAACAGGAGGCTCAGCAAAAAGCCCGGGAGGAATATGCCCAGAAAGCTCAGGAAAAGGCGAAAAATGTTCCCAGAATTTCTGAACGCGATCATATTTACGGCAAGCCTGACGCCACAATCACTTTGATCGAATATTCTGATTTTGAATGTCCGTTTTGTAAAAATTTTCATCCCAATCCAAAACAGGTTGTCGACGATTCTGACGGCCAGGTCAACCTAGTATATCGGCACTATCCACTGCAATTCCATAACCCCGGCGCCCAAAAACAGGCCGAAGCCTCGGAATGCGCCGCAGAACTCGGCGGCAGTGAGGCGTTCTGGCATTATGCCGATCTCCTCTATGAACGGACTACGTCAAACGGCAGGGGGTTTTCTCTTCAAGACCTTGTCCCTCTGGCAGAAGAAATCGGCCTGGATAGCGAGGCTTTTCAACGCTGTTACGAAAGCGGGACATATACCGAACGTGTCAAACAAGACGTGAAAGACGCGCAGATGAGCGGAATCACCGGAACTCCCGGTACGATCGTTCTCAATAACAGCAGCGGCGAGGCCAAACTCATTTCCGGCGCACAACCTGTTGAGACCCTCAAACAAGCTGTGGAAGAACTGCTCGAATAAACTTTCTCCTCTCGGGAGACAGAGTGGAGAGCCGTTAAACAGCGTTACAGAGTCTGACGGCTCTCTTTGCAGAACATCTCAAGCAAAGAATTGAAGGCAAATCCGATCCGAAGCATACTGTTGCTGACCCAGCCTTCGGCGGCAATTCTGGCGCTTCTGCTCGTGTTGATGCACTGGCATATTCCGATGTCTGTCAAACTTATCTTGCGGACTGAGCTGCCGCAACACGCAGAAATTCAGGCCGTCAGTTCAGAGATGCAGGCTGGGCGCATCGCCCCTTCGCAAATACGGACTCTTGACATACAGTATCCCATGTTTCCGAATATGCGTTCCACCAGATTCACGGAGGTCAGTACGTGTGTCTTAGAGCCTGTGAAACAGCTGGGCGTAAAAGTTCTGGAACACAATTCCGCAACGCATGAAGTGCTGTGGCAGCTTGAAGGCCGCGCCCGGCGCTTTCAGATTCGGGCAAAGGGCATTCGCAAAGACCTTCGGATGACAGGCTTTGACCTTGTCATCAACACAGCGCAGCTCCTGTACGGTCTTCTTAGCGTCTGGATAGTTTTTACAGCCTTTAGCTGGTTCAGGCTGTATAAGGAATTGAGGCGTAACACATAAAAACAGGCGGAGCATTCAGTCCCGCCGCATCTGAGGCAATAAGAAGATCTCCATCCCCCTATTTTTTCTTCGAAAGCACATCGATATACACGGCAATGACAAGCACAAAACCCCGAATGATAAACTGCCAGAAAATCGGCATATTCATCACGCTCATGCCGTTCGTCAGACTGGCCATAATCAGCGAGCCCACCAAGGCCCCGACGATCGAGCCTTCCCCGCCGGCAAAGCTTGTTCCGCCGATCACGCAGGCGGCAATCGCTTCCAATTCGTAGTTCTGGCCGCCGCCAGTCGTTCCGGCAGCAACATAACCAGTCAACACGATTCCGCTCACTCCGCAGAGCAATCCCATCAAAATGTGAACGCGAAAAATCGTCCCTTTAATATTGACGCCTGATAAGCGGGTGGCTTCTTTATTGCCGCCCAGCGCGTATGAGTAGCGTCCAAACTTTGTATTATTCGTCAGATAGGTAAAAATCAAGGCAACAATACCCATCAGCAGCACAGGATTCGGGATGCCTCGATAGCTATTCATCACACGCACAAAAATAAGTACCAGCCCTGAGAAAAAACAGGCCGAGAGTAAATCCTGATAAAAAGGATGCGGGGCAAAGCCATAACGAATTCGCTGAGATCGGGCCCTGAAAATTCCGACAAAAATCAGGATGGCAACAAAAATTCCCAGCCCAAAGCCAAGCCCTGTTGGGATATAGCCCTGAGCGATAAGCCGGAATGAGTCCTCAATCGGAACGATGGTCTTGCCTTGTGTAATGCCGAGAACCCCACCCCGAAAAGCCAGCATACCGCCGAGCGTCACAATAAAGGCCGGAATCCCGAGGTAAGCGATTAGCGATCCCTGTAAAATTCCGACAAGCAAGCCGACCAGAAGCGCGGCAGCGATACTGATCGTTGTCACAAGCATGCTGCGGGCTGTGATGCTCAATGACTCGGCAATTCCCAGTCTGGTCAACAACCAGGGGATTGTATACGCCTGTAACGCTGCGGCAATCGCGCTGATAAATCCGACAACCGAACCAACGGACAAATCAATGTTTGTGATGACGATCACTAATACCATGCCCATAGAGAGAAAGGACACGATCGTCATTTGACGAAAGAGGTTCGACAAATTGCGGGGAGCAAAGAAAATCCAGTCCGTCATCGCTCCAAACAACATCCAGATAAATGCCAGCGCCAGGATCATCGTATAGGTTTTAAGGTTTGCCTGAAATTTTGTCAGCAGGATGGACGAGAGCGATCCTTCCTGATTGTGTTGTGTCGCATGTTCCATGATCTGTGTGTGGTCTCCTCTTAGTGTCTCGAGTAATGGGGGAATGAACGCGATCAAAAGACCTCTGTCCTAATTATCACTCGTCAACCCTGTGGCCAGGGCCATAATTTTTTCCTGGGTTGCTTCGGAACGGTCCAGCATCCCCGTGCACTCACCTTCGTGCATGACCATGATGCGATCGCTCATGCCGAGAATTTCCGGAAGTTCGGAAGAAATCATCACAATTGCCACGCCTTCTCTGGCCAGGTTATTCATTAATTTATAAATCTCAAATTTCGCTCCCACATCGATGCCGCGAGTCGGTTCATCCATAATCAGGACACGAGGCTCTGACAGCAACCATTTCGCAATAACGACTTTTTGTTGATTCCCACCGCTCAATGAGCTGACAAGTGCATGCAGGGTTGGAGTTTTCACTTTGAGATGATTCGCCATTCGCTCGCATTCTTCAAGTTCCTGAAGCTGGTTGATCGAAAAGGCTGTTGAAAAACGTTCAAGGTTGGGCAGCGCAATATTTTTTAAAATCGTTTGTTCCAGCACAAGCCCCATTAATTTACGGTCTTCCGGAACCAGACTGATTCCATTCCGCATTGCTTCACGTGCAGAACGATTTTCAACAGGCATTCCCTCCAGGAGAATCTCCCCTTCACGCTTCTTGCCGTATTCGCCGAAAATCGTCGTGACTAACTCGCTTCGACCAGCCCCCATCAGCCCTGAGATCCCAAGAATTTCTCCCTGGCGCACTTTGAAGGAAATATTCTTTAAAGCTTTTTTCCCGAGATGGCCTGGATCATCGACCGAGAGATTCCGGACTTCCAGAACCACGTCCCCCGGACGACGCTCACTCACTGGAAAGCGTTCTTTCATTTCCCGGCCGACCATCATTGCAACAAGTTTTTCATGATCCACATCAGCCGTATCCACCGTGCCAACCACAGTGCCGTCGCGGAAGACCGTAATTTCATCAGTAATACGAAAAAATTCCTCCAGTTTATGGGTGATATATAAACAGGTCACACCACGTTTCCGCAAGTGTGCAAGGATGTCCATCAATTTATCGACTTCAGCTTCTGTCAGGGCAGAAGTCGGCTCATCTAAAATCAGGACCTGTGCGCTTTCGGAAAGCGCCTTTGCGATCTCGACCATCTGTTGTTTTCCGACGCTTAACTCATCAACAACAGTGGCAAAGGGGATATCCAGCTTATATTCTTCTAGAATCTTATGCGTATCAGCATACAGTTTATTCCAATTTATAATGCCTTTTTTGTGCGGCTCACGCCCTAAAAAAATATTTTCTCCAACAGTCAGTTTGGGGATTAGCGCGAGTTCCTGGTGAACAAGAGCAATGCCTTTTTCGATGGCCTGATGAATGGCATCACGGCTAAACTTTACGACTTCTCCATTCAACGTGACATCCCCTTGGTAAGTATCAGCAGCATGCACGCCGGCAAGAATTTTCATCAAGGTTGATTTCCCAGCCCCGTTCTCTCCGCAGATCCCGTGAATCGTACCTCGCCTGACTTTAAACGAGATATCATCAAGCGCTCTAACCCCCGGGAAGTCTTTGGTGACATTCTCCATCTCAAGGATATAATCGGTCTTCATCCGTTTTTCGCTCCGTGACTATGCTCGTATCAACACTGAAAAAAGGAGCGTTGTCCTTTTTTCAGTGTATATATCAGAATCCTACAATTTGGGAGGGCGCTGGTCTTCAGGAATGTCTTTGTAAATGTCGTCGTAACTCTGGAAACCGCTCTTAACGATTTCTTCGTAGACATTGCCTTTATCGATTTCAACAACCTTTAAAAACTTACACGGCACGGTCCCGACCAGATTGTCGTCCAGGGTCAGCTCAGCCAGCGTGAACTCTTGCAGCCCCTCAATTTTTTCACCTTTTGCCAGTTTAACAGCCATGTCGATCGCCATCGGGGTTAACAGACGTACATCTTTGAACACAGTCATGGTCAGTTCGTCTTCAACGATGGATTTACATCCAGCAGCTGTGGCATCCTGTCCGGAGATTGGGACTTTGCCGGCCAAGCCCTGAGCTTTCAGCGCCTGTAAGGCTCCCAGTGCCGTTCCGTCGTTTGATGCGATCACTGCGTCAACGTCGTTATTCACGGCGGTCAGCATATTTTCCATGAGCTGGGTGGCATTTGCCGGCTGCCAGTTTTCAACCCACTGATCGCCGACGATTGTAATCTGGCCACTGTCGACTAAGGGTTGGACAACTTCCATCTGACCTTTACGGAACAGCACGGCATTGTTGTCTGTCGGGCTTCCTCCCAACATGATGAACTTGCCCTTGTCAACCACCTTCAGCACGCCACGAGCCTGTGTACGGCCCACTTCAACGTTGTCAAAGGAAATATAGGCCGCCAATTTATCTGATTTAACAAGACGATCGTACGCGATAACCGGGATATTATCCTGTGCAGCCTCATCGACAGCGGCGGCGGCCGCAGCGCCGTCTTCAGCAATAATGATAATCACGTCCACGCCTTGCAGAATCATGTTCGAAATCTGATCGTTCTGTATTTTTGCATCGTGATTTGCTGCCTGGACGATCACTTCCGCGCCTTGTTCTTTGGCGAGTTTTTCCATCAGCTCGGCTTCTACCGGCCAGCGTTCCGTTTCAAAATCCGAAAAGGATACCCCAATTTTAATATCTGCAGCAAAGACCTGAACGGCAAATAATGTGAGCGCAGCAACAACAGCATATACAGCCATCTTTTTCATAAGTTCTTTCTCCTTCAAAATGATAATGTCTCAACGAATAGTTCTGCAACAATCCAGCAAAATACTCCATAAAACCAGCACTCTTATCATGACATGTCTCTACGAGACCATGCCGCAGATCACCTCCTTTCGAACGTTCATTGTCAAGCCTGTTTATCAGACGGACAGCGTCCGTGAAGATCTCCGAGATCTAGCAGACCCGATCTTTTGAAAAGAGAGCAAAAACGATGCCAGAGGAGAGGTCTGTGTTCTAAAAAAAAGTGACCCACCTGTATTCACAATGTTTGCAGAAATAAAAAATAAATCTTGACTTCCACAAGCTGTCTGCAGGCACATAATTTATGTATACACAGGAAACACAATGAGGAAACATGTGGAAAATTGATACAGTGTGATCTGTTATGCAAAAAACTCTTCTGATTATCGACGATAATGCAGCTCTCTGCAACACGCTTAGCCAAACCTTCCGGCAACTCGGCTACCAGGCCTTCTCGGCATTAAACAGCATCGATGCCTCCGCCTGTCTTTCCAGGCACAACATACAGGTCGCCTTACTCGACATGATGCTCGGCCATGAAGACGGCCTTGACGTTTTACAGCAGTTACTCAGCGTGTCCCGGGAGTTACCAGTTATTATGATCACTGGCTATGCGTCAATTGAAAGCGCGGTCCAGGCAATTAAACTCGGGGCCTTTGACTATGTCAAAAAACCCCTGGACTTCGAGCAACTTGTCAAAGTCATTGAAAAGGCTCTAAAAGTTTCATCGCAGACAGAGGCGGCCCATAGCGATTCAGCAGCTTCGGCCCCACAGATCATCACCCAGCATCCAGGGATGCTGGAAGTGTGCAACAAAGCGAAAAAACTGGCTGCTAGCGATCTTCCGGTGCTCCTGCTCGGAGAACATGGTACCGGAAAGGAAGTCATGGCAGACTATATTCATGCCCATTCTCCCCGCTGCGGCCGCAGTATGCTGAAAATCAACTGCGCAGCCTTCCCCGAAACCTTGCTGGATAATGAACTCTTCGGTCATGAAAAAGGTGCATACACCGGTGCGAATTCATGCTTTAAGGGTGTATTCGAACGGGCCGGCCGCAGCTCTCTCTTCCTCGACGAAATCAGTGACATGCCGCTGGCGATCCAGGCGAAAATCCTTCGAACTCTTCAGAATCGAGAAATTCGCAGGCTGGGAGGAAACACCACGCTCACCGTGGATGTGCGTTTTATTGCTGCGACCAATAAAGATGTCAGGCGTTTCATCCAGGAGGAGCGTTTTCGGGAGGATCTCTATTACCGTTTAAATGCGGCAGTGATCCGCATCCCTTCGCTCCGGGAACGAAAAAATGACCTCCCGTTGCTCACGGAATACTTTCTGCATGAATATTCAAAGGAACATGACTGTTGCGCAAGAGATGTCGACCCGGCCGTTCAGGAGAGCTTCCGGAATTATCATTGGCCGGGGAATATACGTGAGTTAAAGAATGTGCTCAACTACGCCGCCACGATTTCTGTGAGCCCCTCGATCCGACTGGAAGATCTCCCGCCCGATTTCCCTGCCGGGGTTCATAGCAGTTCCAGCGCTCCCAACAATATCAGGGATGAGATGGAAAAAAATCTCATCCTCAGCATATTACGAAAAACCGGATATAATAAAAAGAAAAGCGCTGAATTGCTTAATATGAGCCGAAAAACCCTGTACAGCCGCTTAAAAAAATATGGCATCTCCTCCTCCGCAAGATAGCGCGGCTCCTCTGCTGACGCTCAGCAATATCAGCCTGGATTACGGTCGCTTCAATGCGCTGAAAAATATCCATTTCGCCCTGGGATCGTCAACGGTGCACGCCATTGTCGGCGAGCATGGGGCCGGAAAATCATCGCTGGCGATGATCCTGGCCGGCGTGTTGAAACCGCAGACCGGCATTATCAGTTTCGACCGAAAGCATTACCGATTCTTTACGCTCAAACAGGCCCGGCAACTCGGTATTGCTGTTGTCCATCAGCATATGCTCTCTTTGCACGAACATTTCAATGTCGCTGAAAATCTGTTTTTTTCAACCGGCCCTTTTTTTCAAAAAACCGCTGGACCGTATCAAACGATCAAGAACGCTCACACGTTTCTGCAACGGCATGAAATCGACATCAATCCCCTGAGTCTGGTCGGCGATCTGAACCTGTCCGATCGTATCCTGATCGAGATCCTGAAACATCTCACCCGACGTCCAAAGCTCCTTATTCTCGATGAAGCGCTGGAAAAACTCTCGTCGTCCTCTCTCAAAAAAATGATGACAATACTGATGGACTTACAACGCGAGGGGATGTCGATCCTGCTGATCAGCCACAGGCTCGACGATATTTACCATCTCGCGGACTGCGTCAGTATTCTGCGAAACGGTGAGGTCTTGCTGACCGATGAACTTCGGAAAATCGACAGGTTGAACCTGATCAAAATGGCCTACATGCAGATCTCTGCTGAGCAGCATGTGGACGATTTGCAGAAAGAATTTCATCAGTTTCTAAAATATGATGAAGCCATTCTTCGACATCTTCCGGTGAATTTGATTGTCATCGATCCCGAATGCCGGATTAAGATGGTGAATGATTTCTGTAAACAGTCCTTCAGTCTGAACAATACGTCCTATTTTAATACGCCCCTAACGGCTCTGGTATCAAGCAGCAACGAAGAGGTTCTCAGGTCAATTCAGCAGGCGCATTCACGGGATGGTGAAAAAACTCTCTATCAGGTTCCAATCAGCATCAACGATACCGCGGTGATCTGCAACTTCAGAACTTTCCCCATTTATGACGGAACGATTGTAATCGGCAGTATTGTTATTCTGGAGGATATGACTGAGCACGATCGACTGCAAAAGCAGGTCATCCTTTCTGAAAAACTCGCTTCTGTCGGGCTTCTTGCCGCAGGCGTCGCCCACGAAATCAATAATCCACTGGAGATTATTTACACCTATATGAGCTTCATGAAATACAAATTCCGCTCGCCTGAGTATCATGAAGCCCTTGACACCTTGCAAGAACACATTTCGCATATTGCGAGTATTGTGAGCAATTTGCTGTCATTTTCAGAAAAAAATACGATCGCCAATGAAGAGATTGAACTGAACGACGAAATCAGAGCAGTGTTGAACCTGATCCAACACAACGCCGCCTATAAGCACATCAGAATTCAATTCAATCCTTGCGGCCACGATCTCCTGATCCAGGCCAATAAGCACGAGATCAAGCAGGTGATTCTCAATCTGCTGAAAAACAGCTTTGAGGCCATGCCTTCGGGGGGACGAATCACGATCGATACAAGAGGCTTAGAAGAAAATGACAGACAGCTCGTGCAGGTAGAGTTTAAAGATACAGGCCCGGGTCTTGGCGACCAGGGCCCAGACAACATTTTTCTGCCGTTTTACTCGACCAAAAAAGGCAGCACAAGCAATATTGGCTTAGGGCTGTCGGTCAGCTACGGCATTATTCAAAAATATCATGGGGCACTCAGCGCCGAAAATATCGATTCAGGCTGTCGCTTTACCATTACCCTTCCGTGCGCTGTTCAGGCGGCGTCAAGAGACGATCAACCCTGCTACATGCAGCAAAAGGCAGAGCGTTTAAACGGAGAAGTCGGCGGCCCTGCCCTAACATCTTCACATACACAAAAAAGGTGAAAGCACTCAGTGCTTTCACCTCTGCATGAATGAGCCGCCCTGGACTCGAACCAGGCACCCTCTGCTTAAAAGGCAGATGCTCTAACCGGATGAGCTAGCGGCCCTCCGTCACTATGTGACGATAGGTCTTATAGAAAGCTCTTCACTCTTTTGTCAAGGGAAAAAATCAAAAAAGCTGTATTTTCCCGCCTGTCATCCGGAGCTTTAGCGTTAAAACGGACTTCAACAGCATATTTTCCGCTTCAGAAAAGCGCTGCTGCCCAGAGAGACTTTTTCTGGAATTCTGCACGCCATTTTCTCACTGAAAGGAATTATCGATCAAACGATCCCTGGATTTTTCTCTTGACATCTGATTTCACACCGGTACTGCTGAATAATGTAAATACATTCGTAGTACCGGCGACAGGACGACCACAATGGATTCAGAACTGCCCACGCTTTCATGTGGGCAGTTCTGAAATTCAATGAGAGCGGACAGTCCGTTCGCGCCGCGATTGTCCAGAAAGCCCAGAAGCACTCTATTATTGTCTACATTGCAAGGAACCAGAGCATGGCAAAAACGAAAATCACGAAACAGAGCGACGATTTTTCAAAATGGTATGTCGATACGGTCTTACATGCTGACATGGCGGATTATGGTCCGGTCAAAGGCTGTATGGTGATCAAACCTTATGGTTACAACATCTGGGAGAACATCCAGCAAGCCCTGGACACGATGTTCAAAGATAGCGGGCATGTGAACGCCTACTTCCCTCTATTTATCCCGGAAAGTTTCCTGAAAAAGGAAGCGGAGCATGTCGAAGGCTTTGCACCGGAATGTGCCGTTGTGACGCACGGCGGAGGAAAAGAACTCGAAGAAGCCCTGGTGATACGTCCGACCTCCGAAACTATTATCTGGGAGATGTATCGCAAATGGATCGATTCGCACCGCGATCTTCCGATTCTGATCAATCAATGGGCCAATGTCGTGCGCTGGGAGATGCGGACCCGCCTTTTCTTACGCACAACGGAATTTCTCTGGCAGGAAGGACATACCGCCCATGCCACCGAAGCTGAAGCCGAAGAAGAAGTGGCAAAAATTCTTGATATCTACGCTGCCTTTGCCGAAGAGTTTGCGGCCGTACCGGTCTTAAAAGGACGTAAGAGCGAAAAAGAAAAATTTGCCGGAGCACTGTATACTACCTGCGTTGAAGCGCTGATGAAGGATAGACGAGCTCTTCAATGGGGAACTTCACACCATCTCGGGCAGAACTTTGCCAAAGCCTTTGATGTGACCTATCAAACCACTTCCGGAACCCGCGAATACGTTTGGGCGACGAGTTGGGGCGTCAGCACGCGCATGATTGGCGGCCTGATCATGATGCATGGTGACGATAAAGGACTGAAACTCCCTCCAAAGCTTGCCCCTCATCAACTCGTGATAGTGCCGATCTATTACAGCGCCGAAGAACGGCAGTTGGTGATGGAAAAAGTGGATGAGATTAGCGCTGAACTGAAACAGGATGTTCGTGTAAAAATCGATGACCGCGATAATTATAAACCCGGCTGGAAATTTCATGAGTGGGAAATGAAAGGGGTTCCGCTGCGTATGGAAATTGGCCCGCGCGATGTTGCCGCCAATCATGTGGTGATCGCCCGACGCGATAAAGGCCCGAAAGAGAAATCGTCGGTCTCGATCGACGGTATCGGAGCAACGGTAAAGGCTCTGCTGGATGATATTCAGCAATCGATGTTCGACGCAGCACTGGCGTTCCGCGAAGAACATTCTCACAGGATCGACAGTTACGATGAATTTAAAACGGCAATTGAAGAAAAGGGCGGCTTTCTGTACGCCCACTGGTGCGGCAGCTCTGAGTGCGAGCAGACAGTGCAGGATGAAACAAAAGCCACAATCCGCTGCATTCCGTTCGACCGAAATGATGAGCCCGGAACCTGTCTATGCTGCGGGAAGACTGCAACAGCCCGGGTTCCTTTTGCAAAAGCCTATTAAAGGCCACACGCCCATAATCCGAAGTGTAGAGAACTGAAAAGTCTAAAAACGATCTGCTTTTAGACTTTTCAGGGTAATCATGATTCACAGTGCATAATGCGGTGTTTGGCTCTCTGCAAATTAGATGTATTCACCAATATCCTTTACGAGATAGCTGTTGTTGGGCATCTTATCGGTTGTTATATAGCCGGGTTCACTTTTTATAAGCGCAGGAATGCGTCCGATCAGATTCGCACACGTCAATTCCACTGTTGCTGGACGATCAACCTTGACAGTCGTTTCCGGTTCACCATAAAATGTCCAGTCGTTTCGGTCAAAATCTTCCGGGCCATACACATTGCCGATGCACTCAGTTTCAATAGTGATACCTTCTTTTGTCTCTGTGGTGACAATGGCCGACATGCCTGTTGGTGATCCGGCTTTAATGGTCATTCCCAGGGTCTCACTGTGCAAATCCTCCGAGTGCACGGTGGGGACACACTTTTGAACTTGCGAGACGGGGGTTAGACCCATCCGATCACACAGCCATCCATTTTGATTCCACATATAGCTTGGGATGTATTCGCCGCTTTCCACAAGTTTTTTCTGCTCTTCGGAACTTAAGTCATTATAGTTTCCAATTTGCCGGGCAAATTCTTCGGTGGACAGCCCGGCGCCATGTCCTTCTGCAAGTGCGATCCCGTAATCTTCGACATTATAACTGCTGACGCCTTTGATTTTCGTGATGTTGTGCATGGAACCGGCCAGAACATCGATAAGAACGCCCCAGTACATATCGGGATAGCCGCTGCCTGCGAGCGTCACACCATGCTCTTTGGCCAGCGCATCGAGTTCTTGAGTCAGCGAAGGATTGGAGTTCCAGGGATAGAGAGACTCTTCACAGGTTGAAATCGCATTCACACCGCTCCTGGCACAGGTTTTAAAGGCTTCCTGGATATCATTCAGCGTGCTCATAGTGGCAACGACACACACTCTGGGTTTACGTGCTTTCAGAATCTCCTCAGCCTGCGCCGCATCGCTGATGCTCACGCCAGAAGGCGCCATGCCAAGAAATTCTCCGATGTCTTTCCCTATCAAATCAGGGTTCATATCAAAAGCGGCGACAATTTCAGCACCTTTTTCCAGCATATAGCGCATGAGATACTTACTCATCTTACCACATCCATATTGAGCTGCTTTTAATTGATCAGCCATTTCTTTATCCTCCTCAGAATAACGTTACTATGTGTTATCACCCTCAACAACAACATCCATACAGATACTTATCAAGAGATCAACAAGGTTCCACTGTTGTCAAGAATTTATTAGACTTAATTTTCTTCGTCATCACGAACTGTTGTCCGGACATTTCAGCGGCGTTGATACAGTGCCGGCTCGTGCGGCGACTCCACGCTGCGATAAATGAATACCACTCATCCCTGTAAATGCGTTCTCACAGGACAGCATTGCATATCGTCCATCATGGGCATAACTCACTCCTTGTACTCGCTTGACTTTTTGCTGAATATGGGGAACAGGCTCATTTTTAATGAGGATGCTATGACACAGCATGTTTACTGCAACTCTGGAAGATAGTCAGCCTGCAATTCTAACATATAGTCCAGGAACTTCTGCGCGTTGAGTGCCGAATCGACAACCGGATCAAGCAGGAGTGCCTGAAATAACAGTGCTTTTGAACGCTGCCGAAAGGCTTCAAGCAGAAGTTTTTGAATCGAATGCTGTACGCGAATCTGGGCAGCAAAGCCTTCCGGCAGCTTACCCACGAATTCGGGGTGAATCCCATCTGCATCAACTGTCGCAGGCAACTCGATACAGGCGTCGTGTGCAAGATTCTCAATATAGCCTTCGGTATTCAACACATTGACCGATTGACGCCAATTCCTGCGATCCAGGACAATATCTCCAATCACCGGCACAGCTAACTCGCCGGAGGGGATCAAGACATGTTCATCAGGCATGCGGCGGCCATAAAGGTAATCATCATCGGTGTGCATAATGTCACTTTTCAGAAGCGAACCGACATCCATACGATGCTGCCAGGCACGAAACGCCGTCCAGGAGTTGACCGTCTCGTTCGTTCGGAGAACTTTACGATTTTCTATGCCGAATTCCCAGCGTGTTCCCGCAAATTCATGGGCATAACCGATATATTCGCCGATATGGCTGTCGGAGAGATAGCCCAGAACGCCAAAACTTTCCCAGAGAAAGCGCACACACGGCTCAAGAAGTTCCAGATTATCGTTGACCTTTTCGATGAAGAGCGGAATTAAATCCTCACCGCTATACTTATCGGCAATACGGTAGAACGTGTAAAAATGATTCATCCCGGCGGTTCGGATATCCAGTTCCTCACTGGGGCGTTCGAACAAACGGCTAACAAACTTATGAAAACTGTAAAACCCGTGACATAAGCCTGCGGCCTTGATCTTTGTAAGCGTGAAGATTGCCGTCAAAATCCGGGCTTCAGGGTTGGTGAAATTCAAAAGATAGGCATCGGGACACAATCTTTCGATATCGCGTACAATCGGAAAGATGAGTTTATAATTGCGGAGCGCATGAAATAAAGCGCCCGGGCCGCCGTTTTCACCATAAATATGCTTGAATCCGAATGCAAGTGGAACACGAAAATCTTGTTCCCACAGATCCATACGACCGACAGCGACTGAGAGGAGGACAAAATCAGCGCCAAGCAGGGCTTCTTTCCGGTCGCTTACGGCGGAAAATGAGACCGCTGATTTTGTGACGGCAACACAGCGCTCGGCATAGGCAAGAATGGTTTGAAGCGCATCAGGGTTAATATCTACTAAGACGACCTCGAGTTTCACGGCACGGGTGAATTCTGCATCAAGGACAAGGTCATGAATCAGGCCCCGGCTGAATTCTTTGCTTCCGGCTCCGATCAGAACTATTTTAACCGTTTCTTTTGCTATCATTACTATGTGTCAGGAGCATTTCGGGATGTGCACGCCGCAGCAGAACAGCAGGGACTACTGCATCACATTCCCGGCTCCTTACAGTCATTGGGAAGAGATTAAGAAGGCCTTGGCTCCTCAGGAGACAAGAACTCTCAACTCTCTTGTGAGACAATCGGAAATCTTAATTCAGAATGCAAGACAACATGCACGGTCTTTTGTTTTGGCTGCTGAATATCTTCAAAAAGCACCTTTGCGGCCTCCCACCCCATCTGGTATGACGGCTGGACAACATGCAGCATGTTATCTGTATAGGGAGGATAGAGCCTGGATGTATCATCATGTAAGGCCAACTGCACCTGCTCCCCGACGGCAACGCCCAGATCCAGCAGTACATCGATCCCGGCGCGAAGGATTCTGCAATTGAGGGCCTGAAATACAGTAAACGCTCCTGCTGCCAGTATGCGCATTTTTACCCGCTCGATTTCATCCGGCTCAGCATGCGGCCAGAGCAGATTATCATTCACAGCGACAATTAATCGTTCGTCGGCCTTGAGACCGAATTCGCGATGAGCATCCAGATAGCCTGCGACTCTGTCGTTCATACTGCTGCATGCCAAGCCTTTTGCCAGCAGAATTCTTCGATGTCCGTTTCGTAAAAGCTGCATGGTAAGCCGCTTTGAGCTTTCGCGATGACTCGTTACAACGTAATGTGTGAGGTATTCCGGAATGTAGCGATCAATCAGGACAAAGGGCAGACGATAGCGATCGAGGAGGCGCAGGATTTTGATATTATTATCAACATATCCCTCGTCAATAACCGGAGAAAAGATCACTCCGGCCACGTGCTGCTGCGCCAGTGATTCAAAGTAGTGCTCGACCTTTTTAAAATCACGATCGCTGTTGCAGAGAAGGGTATGAAACTGTTTTTCCCAGAGAAAATCTTCAATGCCTCGAAGCATTTCAGCCCCAAACGTGTCGCGGACATCATCGATCGCCACAGCAATGAGACGTGTCTGAACTTTCGGATATGGACAGGAATTTTTGACAAATAGCCCCTTTCTGCCAGGGAGATGTTCGAGGATGCTTTGGGCGAGCAGATCGGCAATCGCCCTCTTGACCGTGATCCGGCTGACATTGCAGTGTTTCTCAAGTTCGGCCTGAGACGGAATCTTTTCCCCATACGCCCAAACGCCTTGTTGGATATTCGAGCGGATGAATTCTTTCACCTGATGGTATTTAGGGCTGGACACGATAGACTCTATTACAAGGTGAAAATTTATGGTATGCCCGAAAATGGATACCATCTGTATTTCTGACAGAGCTCTAAGAGCTCTGTCAACAAAAAAATACGTTATCATATGAGAATTCACAAGAAAAAATCACAAAAAATATTGACAGGAAGAACACTGTGCTTCATTTTGAATATGCTCAGAAAAGAAATATGGTATGTCAGTATCGCTCAAAAATTTTCTCGGCATCTTGAACTGCCGGTTCAGGGAAGACGGCCCAGCGTCACACAAATCGATGCTGTACGTCACAGGGTTTCCCTGCCTCTGCATGCCCGGCGGCAGACTCGTGCATCTTAACACAATTAATGACGTTTCTCAAAAAAAGGAGGAAGTGCAATGAAAACAGCTGTTGCAGGTATGTTATTGACGGCTCTTGTCTTGTGTGTGTTTCCAGGAGTTCACGACACTGAAGCAGAGCAAATCACTCTGGTCATCATGGCCCCCTGGGCTGCTGAGGAGCTCGAAGGATTTAAGCCGGTCATGGAGGAGTTTGAGAAACGGAATCCCCATATCAAGCTCGAATACCGATCGGGAAAGCCTGAAGACACATCGACGATTCTGGCAAACCAGTTTGCCGTCAAAAAAACCCCGGTTGATGTCGTTGATACGCCCTGGCAGTGGTATATTATCGAACAGGCGAAAAAAGGGCATGTGATGGATCTGACTGATGTAATCGACCCCAGCGATTTTCTGCCGGGAGCGATCGAGCGAGTTAAATTCGACGACAAAATCTACGCAGCATCCAGCCTGGGAGGAGTTACCACGCCGGAGTATCGTAAATCATTTTTTCAGAAGAACAATCTCACTGCTCCCAAAGATGTCAAAGACTGGGATGAATTTATCGCTCTGCTGGATAAGATTAAAACAATTCCCGGGATTAAGAGTCCGCTCGGCAGCGGGGGCGGAGTCGGATGGCCTTTTACCAGCATTGTCGAAAACTGGATCGTCGCGTTTGGCGGGACAGACATGCATAAAGGCTTAACCAACGGTACGATTTCATGGCAGAGTCCCGAAGTTAAAGCAGTCCTGCGGGACAAACTGTTGCCCTTACTGCAAAACGACTACTTTGGAGAGCCAGATGAATTTGAGGCTGTTCTGAATGCCATGTGGGCAGGCGATCATGCCATCTATATCGGCGACAGTACGGATTCGATGAGCGTATCCCCCGCCGAAGATCGTGGCATCTTCCTGCTTCCAGGCCAGGAAGGCGTCGTGTTCTGGCACGACTACTGGTTTGTCCCCCAATACACGAAACACCCGGAGGAAGCGAAACGGCTCCTGTCATTCCTGGCAACCGAAGGACAAGCGATTCAGATCAGATCCGGTGGCCGCGTCTCGACCTATGCAAAAGTGCCAGCTTCAGACTACCCGGCTCCCGAGCGCGAAGTCTTCCAGGCGATTGAAGGAAAAACCGTTCTTCCGGATATGGACGACACGATCGGCGGAAAATTTCAGGCAACGATCTGGGATCAGTTAGGACTTCTCTGGGCCTCTCCCACGGAAGAAACCCTCGATGCAGTTCTGGCTGAACTACAACGAGCCAGTGAAGAAACTTTGGCAAAGAACTAGGCTGTGTGTTCACAGGAATAGCGTTTCAATGGTTGTAACGTTATGGTCCCCTGAAACCATTGAAACGGTTCCTGTCGCTGAAAACGTGATTGTTGACAATTCGTGATAGTATTTCGTGACGAACTCATGAGAAAAGATACGCTGCTTTTTATCTCTCCCGCCTTGATAATTGTGCTGATCTTTTTAGTGATCCCGATCTTTCAGAGCGTGTATTTGAGCGTTCTTTCTGATGACGGAAAATTTATCGGCTTACAAAATTATATCGACGTTTTCACCGATTCACATACGATCTCGCTTTCCGGCTTCCCCAAATGGCCTCCGCTGGGCGCCCTTATTCATAACTTCATCTGGATCGCCATTCATCTCCCGCTGACCGTGTTTCTGGGCTTGTTTTTTGCCCTCCTGCTCAAAGGCATCAAGGGGGCGACCATTGTGCGTACGGTGATTTTTATGGGCATGGTCGTGCCGATGATCGTCGGCGGAATTCTCGTGCGTTTTCTGTTTTCTCAACATGCCGGTATGGTCAGCCGCTTTTTTCGATTTATCGGCATTCAAGGCCTGGACATAAACTGGATCGCTCATCCGGAAACAGCGCTGCTGGCGCTGATTCTGACATCGGTCTGGTTGTGGACTGGCTATTGCCTTGTTGTGTACATGGCAGCGTTGACGACCATTCCAAAATCTTTGTATGAAGCATCGGAATTAGATGGCGCCTCATCGTGGAATCAACTCTGGTATATTACCTTTCCTCTCCTGAAACCTGCCACAGGAATTATTATCATTATGACGGTGATCTGGGAAAGCAAGCTCTTCGATATTGTTTACTCGTCAACGCTTGGGGGACCTGGAAGGGCAACGAGTGTCATGGCGCTTGAGATGTATATGACGGCGTTTCGCTATTTTGAGTATGGCAAAGGTACGGCGATCGCCACACTACTGACCATGCTGACAAGCGTTCCGATTATCTTCATGGTGCGTTCTTCGATGAAATCGTAAGCAATGTTCTCTCCGTTTCGCCGCGTTCCGGTCTCATCGCAATATCGCCGCGAAAGAGAGTGCGGAGCTGTAAAGAAAATCGGCTCATCAAAGCTGTGGAAGAGCCAGAACCTCTTGATAAGAATCGACACGATATGCAGAAAATACTCCGTCATATTTTTTCCTGGATGCTCGGAATCCTCTGGGCACTGCCCTTTGTCGGAATTCTCATGGTGTCAATCCGTCCAGAGACCGAGATTGTGCATGGCTGGTGGGTATTTGACGAATTCAACCCGAGCTTTGAAAATTATATTGAAGTGCTCTTCAGAACAACCATTCCTTTGGTCCGCCCCTTAATCAATTCCTTCTATATCTCCCTGCTGGGAACGATCGTTCCGATCGTCATCGGTGGATTTGCTGGCTATGCTTTTGCCCGCCACAAGGTGCCGTTTAAAAAAACGCTTATCGTGATCCTCCTTTCTCTGATGGCGATTCCGCTTCAGATGATTTCCGTGCCAATTTTCAGGATCATGAATTCCTTGAATTTACTGGACTCATTCACGAGCGTGATTATCCTGGATACGGCAACCGCCATTCCCTGGATCGTATTCTTTATGATGAATTTTGTCAACGCACAACCGATTGCAATCGAAGAATCCGCCAAAATCGATGGGGCATCGTCACTTCAAATCGTCACAAAGATTGTCCTGCCGCAATCGATTCCAGCCTTGCTCTCTGTTTTTACGCTCCAGTTTGTCTGGTGCTGGGTCGATTTTTTCCTGCCGCTGATTTTTATCTATTCGCCGGAGAAATATGTCTCAGTGCAGGTGATCCCGATGTTAAGAGGACAGTTCGTGGCTAACTGGGGCCACCTTTCTGCTGCCTCTGTGCTTGTGACCGCCGTGCCCTTCCTGCTCTTCATGTTTCTGCAGAAATATTATATCAAAGGAGCGGTTGGCTGGATTGTAGAGAAATAATTGCCTAACGTAGAGCAAAAGCGGGGGATAGGGGCGTAGATCGTTCACAGCACGCACAATGACGTCAAGTCACAGTCTTCTTCTTTCTCCCGGTGTACACTTTCCCTGCCTCGCTTCGATCTCCATGAGGATCTCTCGGGCTCGTTTCAACTGTGTCGTTTTACCGACATCCAGCCAAAGGCGATGCTCATGGGGATAGGCGACGATCGCTTCACTGCCGGCGGCCTGGAGATAGACATCAATGATCGAGAACACCTTCTTCTCAGGCAGGTAAGAAAAAATCTTCGGATCGATCACATGCACACCGCTGAAGGCAAGCTCCTGCACGTCCTCCGGGCATGTTTTCGCCCAAATGGTCTCTTTGCTCTTCCGATGACGCCAGCCGCACAAACGCTGTTCGCGATCAAAGAGCAGACAGCGTGTAGAGGGCCTGCGACTGACTGCCAGGCTCGCCAATACATACGGGCGACGGCAGTGCCATTCATAGAAATCCTTTACGTCGATCTCCGATAAAATATCGACATTATGCACGAGAAAGGGACGGCCGTCATTAAGCAAAGCCGCCGCCGCCTTGAGCGCTCCGCCGGTATCGAGCAAAAGCGCTGTTTCGTCGGAAATCTGGATATCCAGCCCGAAGTTCTTTCTGGCCGCCAAAAATTCGAGAATTTGTTCAGCCAGATGGTGGACATTTATCACCAGTTCCCGAAAACCATAGTGCTTTAAGCGATGAATCACGATTTCCAACAGCGGCCTTCCCTCGATGGTCAGCAGGGCTTTGGGGCATGTGTCGGTCAGGGGCCTCAAACGAGTTCCCAGCCCGGCAGCAAAAATCATTGCTTTCATCTTGCACTCACCTGGAATGCCCGGCCACGAATGCATCGATCTTCATCTTGAGCTGATAGCATTTTTCGTAAAAATCGTCATTCTGTTCGAGACACGCCAACGCACTGTCCAGGATCGGGATCCAGTCGGTTTGCTTTGTGGAAAGCTGGTGAAAAAAATCTTTTGAGGAGCGCATATACTCGCCATACAAGGCGATAGCCGGCCTGATGATGTCAGCTTTGAAGCGTCTGAGCTTTTGTGCGCAGGCATTATAAAGGTCGGAAACGTCTTCAAAAATGAAGCCGACTTTATAGATCGCAGTATCAAGAAGACGGATATCCCGGGAAAGGTTCTGCCCGATCACTTCTTCAGGAAACTCCAAATCACGATATCGGCGATAGACCGCTTCTGCGCCGACAATCACATTTGCAGTCCGCACCAGGCCCAGCAATAAAGAAATATCCCCAGAAATAGTATCAACGTATTCTCTGAAATGCTCCTTCAGAGCGTCACAATATTCGTCATAAAAGTCAATATCATGCTCTTGACAGTAACATTCAAAGGCATGGTAATTCTGATTGGAAATGGCAATAATTTCACTATCTTCCAAAAGAGCTTCATAGAGCTGCAAAAGATACTCGGAGTACACCTGGCTTAACTCAACAGCGATCCGAGCGGCAAGTTCGCGGTCGTCATCCAGATCTCGCTCTACCGTCAGAAGCGTCGAGCGTTCGCGAAGAAACAGACAGAGATCGCGTACGACCTCGGCCCGGTGCTGGATCACGGCACTATCCCGTGCAACCTTCTCAGCAAATATCATCACGCCATGAACGTCATGATGCCCCTGAGTTTCGATATGTTCCATCCACCCAGCAAATTCGTTAAGAAGCGTAACAGTCCGACTATCCCGCACATTCTTGGCGTAGTAACTGTCCAGGACCTGGACAATCCGTCTGTAAAGGAGAATCAGCGTTTGCTCGTCGTCCTTGTCTGCTGTTTCGGGATGGACGAACCGTTGAATGCTCCACCTGACCCGGGCTTCGAGCGAAGGGAACTCTTTTCGGAGCAGCAGTTTTGAAATCGTCTCTTTCAGAAAAGAGAGTTTTTTCTCAATATGACGAGCGCTGAACGGACTCAGGGAAAATTGGGGATTCAGAGTATGGAGCTGACTGAAATGGTCAAGCGTATTGAGCAGCGATTCAACCTGAGGCATCGGGGCTTCAAAGTCGCCTGAAAGAACACGATCTTTTGTCAGAAGGCTATTGAGCGTCCTCTGAAGTCCATCGGCATCTTCGAGAAGTCTCCTGACAAGCTGAGGTTCGGAATCATATCTCATCGCTGCACCAACTCCAGCCACCAGATCGATTTCAATGAGCCCAGGGTGTCGGAAATACGATGTGGGTAATAGGGCGCCAGCAAGGTCCCGATATACTGATACTGTTTGACAATACGTGCAAGGTCGTAGTTCGTAAATTTCAACATTCTATGTCGCTGAAGGCGAGAATCGTCGCTGAACAGGGACCTTGAGCGATCAGCGCTTGTTCCCCAAAAAGTCTCCTTCCCAAAGTGTGGCAAGTTGCAGACGGTCCTGCCCTCTTGTCCCGGGATTTTCCTCCAGTGCCTCCTGATGGCTTTTAAGCTGCACATCCTCCTCTGATGCGTTTTTTACGAAATTTTCCAGACACTCCGGCATGACTTGTTGCCTGCTTCGCAGTCACTGACAGCGGCAAAGCTCTCCTGCACTCGTTTCGCTTCAAAGGACTTTCTCAGCATATATCAGAAGAAAGACAGGGATTCAAGATAGGCAAATCTCTCCCTGCTTATCTGGAATCCCTGAAAATGATCATCAGCGTTCCGAGGGCCTTTGACAGGCTTCTTCCTCCTTGCTCAACACTTCACCCAGAGACACAGGCGTCCTAGACTTTTCTGAATATCCCTCCTTTGGAACGGTTGTTCCATTCGAACAAGAGCGGAGTCGCTATGAAAATCGACGAATATGTTCCCGTGAGAACACCGATAAACAGCGCAAAGGCAAAACTATTGATCACATGTCCACCGGCAAAGAGCAAAACGAGCACCACGATTAAGGTCGTCAAAGACGTCAGAATCGTCCGACTCAAGGTCTGACGGATACTGACATTCAGAACCTGCTCCGGTAATTTCCGGCCCATGAGACGGATATTCTCGCGGATACGGTCGAAGATCACGATCGTATCATTGAGAGAATAGCCGATAATTGCCAATAACGCGGCCACTACCGGCAGAGTTATTTCACGATCGGTCAGCGAAAATACGCCCACAGTAATCGTTACGTCATGAATCAGAGCGATAATTGCCGCAAAGGCGAAATGATAATCAAAGACGATGCAAGCCACTGACACTGCGATCAGTGCCAGCATGATAATCAGCGAAATCGCGACATTCCACGAAGACAATCCGATCGTAATCACCGCAATAATTGCGACCGGAAGAGCGAACTTCGACTCGAAACGCCAGGAAATGTAGAGCACTAAACCAACGATCGCAAACAGCAAAGCCAGTTGTGCGCTGCGGCGAAGCTCGCTGCCTACCTGCGGGCCGACTTGCCAGACTCGGTTAATCACAAAGCTGTTTGCCCCAAAAACCGCTTCCAGCGCTTTAGTAATCTGGCCGCCTTCATCCTCGCCAACAGCCGAAGCGCTCTCAGATTCCTGCTGCACGCGAATCATAACGACTTCTCCGTTGCCAAGCCGCTGAATCACCGCCTCTTTAAACCCGGCATCATCGATAGCATCACGGACATCATTTACTTCGGGGATTTCAGTAAAACGTACTTCCACCAGCGTTCCGCCCACAAATTCAATCCCAAAATTCAGTCCTCCATTAATCAGGATCGAGCCGACCCCGAGGACAATAATCACCAGAGAAATCACAAAGGTAATCTTACGATTTCCGATAAAGTCATATCCTATTTTTTGTTGAATATCCATAGTCCTATCCTCTATCGCGTTCTTCACGTCCCGTTCAAGGTCCAGTATACCGGATCAAATGCTCAGTCGTTTCACGGTTCCACTCTGCAACACCAGGTCGAAAATGACTTTCGACAGAATCAATGCGGTGAACAAGGTTGAAAAAATTCCGATGCTCAGGGTCACGGCAAAGCCTTTCACCGGACCAGTTCCGAACTGGAACAAAACGATCGCGGCGATTAAGGTCGTCAAATTGGCATCCAAAATCGTCAGGTGAGCACGACTGAAACCCTTTTCTACAGCAGAACGCAGGGTTTTCCCCTTACGCAGCTCTTCTTTAATACGCTCGTAAATCAGCACATTTGCATCCACTGCCATCCCGACCGTCAGGGCAATACCGGCCAGACCTGGTAATGTCAGTGTCGCTCTGAAATAGGCCAGCACTCCCATAATAAACAGAAAATTAAACAGTAGGGCCAAGTCGGCGATCAGGCCGGAGACTTTATAATACAGCAACATGAAGATAATCACGAACAGGCCGCCCAGCATAATGGCATTTTTCCCAGCCGCGATCGAATCTTCTCCCAGACTCGGACCAACACTGATATTTTCCAGAATTTTCACCGGAGCTGGCAGAGCGCCGGCGCGCAGCACAATTGCCAGGTCTGTCGCTTCTTCGCTGGTGAAATTTCCTGTAATCTGTCCCCGGCTGGTAATTCTGGATTGAATGGTCGGTGCAGACTGGACTGTCCCGTCCAAGACGATCGCCAGCGGTGTGCCGATGTTTTCCTCAGTCAACTTACCAAACGTTCTGGCACCGTCGTGATTAAACTCAAAACTGACTGCCGGCATGTTCAGTTCGTCTTTAGACACTCTGGCATCCTGCAAATCGGCACCAGTCACGCGAGCCTCTTTTTCAACAAGATAGGCTCCCTGACGGCCACTGCTGTTGGCATCGGGAGCGCTTAACAGGATTGTATAGCCACTCGGCACCTTCCCGTCATGACGCTTTAAAAGTTCTTCCTGTGTTGCGGCAATATCTTTTACCAATTGAAAACGTAATTCTGCGGTTTTTCCCAGTAAATCGATCGCGCGCTGCAGGTCTTTCACCCCAGGGAGTTCGACGATGATACGGGATTTTCCCTGGCGTTGAATCATCGGCTCTGAAACGCCGAATTCATCGATGCGGTTCCTGATTGTTCGTAACGCCTGTTGAATGGCGGTTTCTTTCCAGCTTTCCACTTCTTTGGCTTTCATGCTGAGATTCAACACTGTTCCGGACCCCAGAATGCCTTTTTTCTCAAAGCGGGGAAATTCTTCGGCAACATACTCAGAGATTTTCTGCAGTTCTTCCGCAGAAGCCGCCGTAATTTTCAAGATGCCATCCGCTTCAACACTCATGGCATCAAACGGAATACGCTGTTTTTTGAACTCCCGGCTTAAATAATCCTTTACCTGCACCAGCTCGTTCACAATGACAGTGTCCGTCTCGACCTTCAGGACCAGATGCAGCCCTCCCTGGAGGTCTAAGCCGAGATTAATAGAATTTACGGCCAAATACCATGCACAAAACAACACACAGACAATAATTAACGGAATTTTCCACTTTAAATCGCCTTTCAACATCCGGTCACCATCCTATTCCTCGTCACTTTTTTCACTCTGCTGCATGCCCGCAACAGCGCTTCTTGAGAGTTTAATTTTTACCTGATTCGCGATTTTCAGTTGAAGCGACTTCTCGTCGGTGCTTTCAACCGTGCCATATATTCCACCGGTTGTAATCACTCGATCTCCACGCTTAATCGCCTGGAGCATTGCGCGGTGTTTCTGCTGTTTTTTCTGCTGTGGACGAATCAGCAGAAAATAGAAAATCACAAAAATGATAATCAGGGGAGCAAACTGAACGAGCGCTCCTCCTGGCGGCATTTCTCCTCCGCCTGCAGCACCGAGTACTAACTGTGTGAGCCCGATAAATCCTGACAAAACTCTTCCTCCTTAGACCTGACCCATCATCTTCGGGCAGAAAAAATTCGCCGTGCAGGCGTACATTTCCATGATTTTTTCATGCCTCGCTGCTGGGCTGTTTATGTATCACTCTTCCCGATAATTGCGCTCGAACTGCGCTTGAAAATCACTAAAAGACCTTGTGACTATAGCCTTTCGAATGGCTCGCATTAAGTCAAGATAAAAATGCAAATTATGTATGCTGTTCAAGATCGACGACAAGATTTCTTTTGCCGTAAAAAGATGCCGCAGATAGGCTCGGCTGAAGTTGCGGCAGGTATAACAGCCGCATTGTTCGTCGATCGGGGCCCTGTCGTCCCGGTAACGAGCCTGTTTAATGGAGAGCTTGCCATAGGGAGTAAACAGCGAGCCGTTACGGGCGTTGCGGGTCGGCATGACACAGTCGAACATATCGATCCCCTGCGCAACCCCTCGCACAAGATCCAGCGGTGTGCCGACGCCCATCAGATACCGCGGCGCGTCTTCCGGAAGCAAAGGCGTGGTCTGCTCCAGTATCTCAAACATCAGTTCCTTTGCTTCGCCGACACTCAGGCCGCCAACAGCATAGCCGTCAAAGCCCATCTCAACCAGGCGGTCCGCGCTTTCGGCCCGTAAATCAGCGTACATGCCCCCCTGTACGATTCCGAAAAGCTGCTGCCCGGGCGTCATTCGGGTGTCGGACCTGTGCTGTTCTGCACGCATATGACATGCCCGGCAGCGCTCGGCCCAGACCATGCTCATTTTCATGGATTTCTCGACATACTCACGCTCAGCCGGGTAAGGAGCGCACTCGTCAAAGCACATCATGATATCCGAGCCAAGATCTTGCTGAATTTCAATTGATTTTTCCGGTGAGAGCAGATGCAGCGAACCATCGATATGCGAGCGAAAAGAAACTCCCTCATCGCTGATCTTCCGTAAATCTCCGAGGCTGTACACCTGAAATCCTCCACTGTCTGTCAGGATCGGGCGATCCCAGGCCATAAATCTGTGCAGCCCGCCAAGCTGCTGTATCAGCTTATGGCCGGGGCGTAAGTATAGATGATACGTATTCCCGAGAATAATTTTCGCATCGATCTGATACAGCAACTGAGGCAGCATCGCCTTGACCGTGCCCTGCGTACCGACCGGCATAAAGATCGGGGTTGGAATCTCACCGTGAGACGTTGTCAGTCTTCCCAGCCTCGCCCGGCTCTGCGGGTCTTTCTCTAAGACATGAAAACTCAAAATCTTCCTCTCTCTCCTCAACAATTTTTCTGCAACACAGCGATAATTCGCCAGGGACGCTTGTCTTGCGGCAGAATGGCATCAGACGAGAACTCATCGTAGCAGGCTACTGCGTTGAAACAGCCTGATGCCTCGACAAGTCGCTGAAATTCATGAAACGTGAGAGCCAGTTTTTGCTGTTTCATTATCAAAAACATGTGATGCTCTTCGCAGTCTGCTCCAAAGGTGCAATGTTCGAGAAACGTCCTGTGCTCCGGATCGATACTGCCGTCCCGTAAATACGTTGACATCACCGAAAAATTGCGGCGTTCTTCGGTCCAGATCTCTTCAACGTTGTGATTTTCAAAATCATCGATCACGCCGAGTTCCAGGATATACAAGCCTTTGTCCGTTAAGGCCTTTGCCACGGTTCTGAAATGCTGAAGCACCTTTTGTCTCTCTGGCAGGTAGGTTAGCGAATCGAAAAAATTCACCGCCAAATCGCACGGTTCAGGCACGGCTACATCAGTCATATCAGCGTGCAGAACCTCAAGATCCAGTGACAAAGACCGAGCCTTCATCTCAAGATAGCTGCAATTCTCCATATTGAAATCCACACCGTATGTCCTGAAGCCGCGCCGGGCAAACTCAAGCGTATAATGGCCGGTGCCGCAAGCAAAATCCAGTACTGAACGACAGGGAATCTCCGTATAGAGCGCGACACACTCCTCTATAAAATCAACCGTGTCCGACGCATCCCTGAACTGAAAGGCCGTATCGTACAAAGCCGGAAACGTGAAAAGTTCCATAGTGACGTCTCAATCAGCTGTGAACCGAGCTTTGTCAAGCAATTTCATGCGCTTCTTTGGCCTGCTGCAGACGCAACAGACCAGACAAGGGCTTTTCATTTTTCGGATTTCGGACGCTTCGCCTTATAAGACCTGGCGGATGAATGACATAGCGGGGAAAGACGATTTCCAGAAGAGAAAAGCAAACAGCCAACGTGAATAAAGACTTGACAAAGGCTGAAACTTATATTTTATAGTGTTGTTCTCTTATCAGATCTGCCGGACACTGAAGCGTTCAGTTCGACAGGCTGAAGAGAATCGTGACAGGAACGCCTATTATAATGTATAAACCGGTTCAGCAAGCCGAAGCAACAGTCTTTTTTTTGATACGAGGGAGGATTTCTCATGATACACAAGACAAAAAAGCCGTCGATATGGACGATCACGCTTGTCCTGCTGATTCTTCTGAGCGCAGCGTTTTTGATGACATCCTGCAAGAGTAAAGAAGAAAAAAGCAAAGAGTCTGCGTTAAAACATTATAACAGTGCTATGGCGCTCATAGAAAAAGGGCGGGATAACGAAGCGATTATTGAGTTGAAAAATGCGATACAGCAAAACGCTCAATTCGCCAAAGCGTATTATCAATTAGGTATACTCTTATTGGATCAGAAGGATTTCGATCAAGGCTATAAGAACATGCTTCGGGCTGCCGGCTTATACAAAAAAACCGACAAGGCACCCGGCGATGAAACGGAGCGTCAAATGATGTTAGATGCCCGTGCTCGTGTGGCGGAACTCTATTTCAATCAAGGAGCCCGCAGTAACGATTTCAGCCCGGCTCTTGCCGAAGTCAAAGATATTCTGGAAATCGAGCCCGAATATGCGGCCGCTTATCTGATTCGCGCCAGGGTGAAAGCCGCACAGGCATCAAAGGCCCGTCAGGAAGAGGATACCGACAAATTTGAGGCAGACCTTGCGGCTGCCCTGGCAGATGTTCACAAACACATTGACCTGGTTCCGGAAAACGCTGAAGCGCAGGCCCTACTCGGACAGATCTATTTCCTTCAGGAAAAACCCGAAGAGGCACAAGCCGCTTTTCAGCGGGCATTGGAGATTGACGAGACATTCGTACAGGCTTATACGACGCTCGCGTCTATAGCATTTCAACATGACGATCGGGACAAGGCTTTTGAACTCTATTCCAAAGCGCTCGAGATTGAAAGTGACAACGTTCAGGCTCTTGCCGGAATCGGAGAAGGCTATCTGCTTCGCAACGAATATGACAAGGCGATTGAAGCGGCTGAGAGCATCCTGGCTGTCCTTCCGGACTCAAACGATACGGAACAGCTCTCTCCGGAAGAAATCAGCGCACGCTTTATGTTAGGGCGGGCATATTTGCTGCAAGGAGCTCAGGCTGAAAAAGAAGACCCCAGTTCGGCAAAGGACATTTACCAAAAAGCGAAAAATGAGCTCGAACCTGCCGCGCTTCGGTCGAAAAATTTTCCCGGAGCTCATTACAGTCTGGGGCTGGTCAACTCCAAACTGGGGAACTTTCAACAGGCGATCGAGCAATTCCAGGAAGTACAGCGGACCAATCCGGAGCATCTTCCATCCCTCATAAACCTGGCGATTGTCTTTTTTCAGGAAAAACAATATGATGCAGCCATTGACTATGCTCAACGAGTTGTCACACTCGATCCGAACAACGTTGCCGCTCATGACCTGCTTAGTTCTGCGTATCTGCGCACGAACAAAATCGAAGCGGCCCAGAAAGAGATGGATATTTTAGAAGAGTTGAAGCCGAACGCGCCTTCTCTTCAGGTCAACCGAGCGATGGCCTTTTTACGGGCACGAGATTATGCCAAGGCTGTCAGTGAGGCCCAAAGCGCGATCGACAACGGCCAGGAAAGTGCATTTCTGTATAATATTCTGGGGCGTGCCTATGCCGGAAGCGGAGAAACAGAAAAGGCGATCGAGACGTTGCAAAAAGCGATCGACATGAGTCCGGAATTTCTCTCTGCCCACCTCGGATTAGGCGATATCTACGCAAAAAGCCGGCAGTTCGAACAGGCTGAAGCTGAAGCACGGGCTGTGCTCGAAAGACAAGATGTCGCTGAAGCCCATGTATTACTGGGGCTTTCGGCGCTGGGAAAACACGACCTCACCACGGCCAGAACAGAATTCAAAAACGCGATTGCACTCAAGAACGATCTGGCAGAGGCGCATTATCAATTAGCTGTCACCTCAAAAGCGCTTGGCGATACTGAAAGCGCGCTCCAGGAACTCGAGCAGGTGCTGACCTTTATTCCGGAACATTTGCCGTCTCTCATCAATCTGACCTTGTGGAACTTTGAGATGAAACGTTTTGATGAGACCCTTGATTATGGCCAGCTCGCCTTACAAAAAGACCCCAATAACGTCACCATCTTAAATATCATGAGCGCTGTCTACGCGCAACACAGCCAATATGATAAATCCCTCGAACTGATTGATACAATTCGGACGATTCAACCGAATGCGCCCAGCCTGGATGCAACCCTTGCTGTCATTCATCTTGGAAAACGAAACTTCGACAAAGCGATCGAGGCCGCAACCCGCGCGATAGGTCAAGATCCTGAGAATCCGGCGTCTTACGACACATTAGGACGGGCCTACACGGCCAAAAAGCAATTCGAAGAGGCTGAAAAAGCCTTTCTCACGGTTATCAAGAAACAGCCTGAATACCTCTCGGCGCTGCTCGGCCTGGGAAACCTGTATGGGATACAGCGGAACTATTATCAGGCCCTCCGGCAGTATCGACAGGTGCTCGCTGTCAGAGACGATGTTCCTGAAGCCTATATCGGAATCGCAGGGGTATTTCGTATGACCGGTAACAGGGTCCAGGCTCTGGAACATTTTGAACACGCGCTCAAGCTTCAGCCTGAATCGCGGGTTGCTCAGTTCAATGCCGCCGATCTCGCTCTACAGCTTAAACAATATGATAAAGCCCTTTCTTATGCCGGACAGATTCTGGACGCAGCACCTGAGAATATCAATGCCCGCTATATTCTGGGGCAAGCGTATGTGTTCAAAGGGGACCTGCAGAAGGCCACGTTTGAAATGGAGGATATCGTTCAACAGAACCCTGAATTTCCACAGGCACGACTTGACCTGGGGCTGCTCTATCTGATGGATGGAGATTTTGAAGCTGCGCGCACGCAGTTTGATCAGCTCTTAACCCTCGACACGCAGAAAAACGCCGCCAGCCTGGGAGCAGCAATCGCCGCGCAAAATCAGGGGGCTGACGCTGACGCGATCACATACTGCGAACAAGTGCTTACTGGACAAACGAGCCATCCAATGGTCAACTTTGTGTTAGGGAATATCCACATCAGCCAGAACAACGGCGAAGAAGCGCGGAAAGCGTTTAAAAAGGCCGGAAGATTTTACGAAACCCTGCCGTTCGATGATGCGGCCATCTCTTCGTACTATGGCGCGACTCCCAACGAAGCTGCAATTCTGTTCAACAGCGCTGCGACGTTTACTGCGCGGGGCTGGCAGGGAAAAGCGATTGACATGCTGACGGATATTGGCGTCTCGAAAACAGTGAAAGAAAGTCCGGTCGGGCGCTACCTTCTGGCACAAGCTTACAGCATGCAGCAGGACTATGACAAGGCTGTCGCCCAACTAGAATCGATTTTAAACGCCGATCCGTCTCTGACAACGGTCTACAAAGAGATCGGCAATCTTTACCAGAACATGCAGAAACCGGAAAAAGCCATTGAGGCCTACGGAAAATATCTGGAAGGACATACCGACGATCCGGGCGCTCTCGTGCAACAGGCGCTGGCCAGTGAAAACGCCGGCAACATTGACGATGCCATTGCGCAGTATAAGGCTCTTCTGGAGTCATCTCCCGATTCATCTCTGACCAAAAATCAGCTGGCCTGGCTCTATGCTGATCAAGGCGAAAATCTGGATGAGGCCCTGCGCCTGGCTCAAGAAGCAGAGCAGAGCCGGCCGTCTGCGGCCATCATGGATACTGTCGGCTGGGTATACTATAAACGCGGTGAATACGCGCCGGCGATCGAGAAATTTCAACAGGCCATCGCGCTCAGCCCAATGCAAGCGACGATTCACTATCACCTTGGGATGGCATACGCTGGACAGGGAGACAAGGAAGCAGCCCTCGACGAGTTGAACAATGCTCTGTCAATCACGTCGGATTTCCGCGAAGCCGACATTGCAAAGCAAAAAATCGAAGAGCTTCAGAGTGCTGAATAAAGCAGGACAGGCAGCCAGATAGTGCGGGAGACGGTCTGGCTGCGCCTCTACACGGCCGAACAAAAATATCCCTTGGGGGAAAAAGTCTTGACAAAATACTCGGCCGAAACAGGCTATGATTCATCATCATGAATGATATTGATTCCTCGGTAGCTCAGTGGTAGAGCGAGTGGCTGTTAACCACTTGGTCGCTGGTTCGAGTCCGGCCCGGGGAGCCATACGAACGAAGGCCGTTTTTTGCAAGAGAAGCGGTCTTCGTTCTTTTTCCCTTTTCCTCACTTAATTGATACAGTACGAATTTATAGCAGCGTCAGGAGGGAACACATGCCGTTTGACATCCGACAGGAGCAATTGCTTGACATTGCGAGTGTACTAACCGAGAGAATCCGTGAAGGCCTCGCTCATGACAATCGGGAGATCGCGTGCCTGCCGTGCTATATCCCTCTGAAGCACATCCCGCAGAAGGGAGATGCATTGGTTATGGATTTTGGAGGAACAAACGTACGGGCTGCTCTGGTCTCTTTGGACAATAGACAATTACACATCAAACGCGGCCCAGTGGCGCACGCTATTCCCCTCAAACGCGGCGAAACGCTCGATCGGGAAAGTTTTTTGAATAATTTCAGTGAGCTGATCGCCTCGCTCCATCCTCCGCAAGACCTGCCGTTAGGCTATTGTTTTTCCTATCCGACGGCATCTACGCCTGACGGCGACGCGCGGCTGCTCCGCTGGTCCAAAGAAGTCTTTGTCGAAAACACAATCGGCCGCAAAGTCGGCCGATTGCTGCTCGAGCACATGGCAAGTCAAGCAACGCCTGTGCGCTGCTCAAAAGTGAGTGTGATCAACGATACCGTCGCCAGTGCACTGGCGGGCCTGATGGCCTCAGAGGCAGATGAACATATCGGACTTATTGTCGGTACCGGCCATAACCTGGCCGCGGTTCTGGATGGAAAGATGGTCCCTAAATTAGCTGGAGAGATCGAATGGACAGGAGCGCTGCCGGTCAATTTAGAGTCAGGGAACCTGTATCCCCCCCATTTAACGGAATACGACGACCAGCTCGACGCTCGTTCAACAAATCCCGGCAAGCAGCGTCTTGAAAAAGCGGTCTCCGGCGTCTATCTCGCGCATTTGCTCAAAATCGCGTGTCCTGAAAGCAGGCTTGAGCCTGAAAGTGGTTCAAAGGGCCTGGCAGACCTGGCATATCGTGATCAGCATCCGCGCAGCCAGGACAGTCAACTGGCTCGTCAGATTTTAACACGTTCTGCAAAGTTGACGGCAGCGGCCCTGACCGGCCTGATTCGTATCTTTCAGGATTCACATACGTGCAACAGCGTCTGTATTGCCGCAGAAGGAGGGCTGTTTTGGGGGGATCCACACTATAAAGATCAGGTCGCTGAATCACTGCAGGAACTTTTAGCAAGCTGTGGAATGTCTCATATCAGCTTCAGCTGTGTCTCAGTCGAGCACGCAAATCTGCTGGGCAGTGCTGCAGCAGCATTGTCAGGCAGTAACAGGAGCGATTAATGGCTAAAGTCTGCCTCATGACGATTCATGCATCAGGATTTTAACGTCTATGCACACATTTCAAGGAAAAGACAGCCTGGAAATTCAACACTGGCTTCATGAAAAGGGACTCTTTGAGGGCCTGGCCTCTCACATGACGGGACCGTTAACTCCTCTGCCTGATAATTTCACTGCGCCTGCGCGCACTCCCTGGGGCGGACGTAAAATTCTCGGGACGTATAAACACGGGCTGCCAATTTCTGCAGAAAAACAGTATCCTGTGGTAGGCGAATCCTGGGAAATTTCCGCTGATCCAGCGTCACCCTGTGAATTTATTTTCAACATAAATTCAACACAGATCAACTTGAACTTTATTCAACTTCTCGACTTATTCCCGGAACAGATTTTAGGCAGCAGACTTGCAGCAAAATTCGACGGGCAGAATCCTATCCTGGTCAAGCTGCTGGATGCCGATGACCATTTATCGGTTCAGGTTCATCCTTCAGATGACTATGAAGGACTTAAGCCCGATGAAGCCGGAAAACCGGAGAGTTGGTATATTCTGGAAGCCCGCCCGGGGAGCGGGCTGTTTCTCGGACTCAAAGAGCATGTCTCAAAAGAACGCTTCCGCAGCGCGATTGAAGACAATGAAGATTTGTCCCGCTATCTGAACTTTGTGGAAGTGGCGCGCGGCGATTTCTACGTGATCGACGCTGGTACGATCCATGCGATCGGAGCAGGCGTTACTCTTATTGAGCCTCAAAAAATCGCACCGAAACGGACCGGAAAGACCTATCGGGTCTGGGACTGGAACCGAAAATATGATGCGCAGGGACGCAAAGATCCGCACGGGCACGCTCGGGAATTACACATTGAGGATTCTTTGCATGTCATCGACTTTAATGCTCCGCGAGGCGACGCCTTTGTCGCTCACATTCAGCCGACAGCTCAGACAATACAGCAACATGGCGGCAGTGCCGAACTGCGTTGTATGGAGTCCGAAGATTTCGGCGTCAGCCGGATTCGTTTAGTCGACGGAAAAACATTACAAGGAGACTGCTGCAACAGCTTTCACGGCATCATCCCCTACGAAGGCGTGATGGAAATTTACGCACAAGGTCAGAAGATCGCCGACATCCCCTGTGGTCAATCAGTCATTCTGCCGGCATCTCTGGGAGAATATGAGCTGTCGTCAACATCAGCCAGGGCAATCAAGGTCTATTATCCGGATCAGTATCTCTGAACACGAAAGCTTCTTCAACGCCCTGCATCACCCGCCTTGTCTTCTTCTCCGTCCTGGCGTTCAAAGAGTTTCAGGAACTCTCCGTAGCCCTCGTTCTCAAGGTCTTCAAGCGGAATAAAGCGCAAGGCGGCTGAGTTTATGCAATAACGCAAGCCCGTTGGTTCCGGGCCGTCCTGAAAAACATGGCCTAAATGAGAATCGGCATTTTTACTGCGGACTTCGGTTCGTACCATAAACAGGCTGCGATCGACCTCCTCCAGAACGTTCTCTTTCACGAGAGGACGCGTGAAACTGGGCCATCCTGAACCGGATTTGAACTTGTCCAGAGAGCTGAATAACGGCTCGCCAGACACGATGTCTACATAAATTCCAGGCAGCGTGTTATCCCAATATACATTCTCAAAAGGGCGTTCCGTTCCATTTTCTTGGGTCACCTTATATTGCAGCGCTGTCAGTATTTCCTTCAATTTTTCTTTGTTCATGCGATCTTTTCCTTGCTTTGTATCAGACGCCTCGCTGTGAAGATGTCCGAACACTGTAAATGCCGCGACAAAACACAACAGCAGTATAAAGAAACATCTTTGCTCTTTCATGTGCAGAACCTCTCTCTGATCTCCCACAGGATATTTTCTTTTCTCAGTCAGCTACGTTCTAAAAACGCCTGAATTTGCTTCCCCGTCGGCAAGCTGGGAATTGCTCCGCGTTCAAGCGACGTGAGAGCGCCGGCAGCATTAGCATAGCGGCAGATTTCCTCCAAAGTCGATGCATCCTGGTCCGTGAAAGGCCGATCGAGCGTATTTCGCCCCAACAAGCCGGACAGCAGAGCGGCGACAAAGCTGTCTCCTGCCCCGGTCGTATCGACGGCTTGCACCACCTTACCCGGGACCATGCCCTGCGCAGAGTCGGAATAGAAACAGCAGCCTTTTTCTCCCATGGTCACAATAAGCAGAGAGACACCGTACTGCATCAGGGCCTTCGCGCCCTCTTCAAAGGTACGGCTGCCGGTCAGAAAGTGCAGCTCATCTTCATTGATTTTCACGACATCAGCAAAGCGCATTCCCTCAAGCATTTCCCGGCGCGCCATGTCTTCGCTTTCCCATAAATTCAAGCGCAGGTTCGGATCGTAGGACGTGAGAACACCGTTCTCCTTTGCGATCGTCAGAGCATGCAGTGTGGCGCTGCGGCACGGCTCGGAAATCAGGCTGATCGATCCATAGTGAAAGAGACGGGCATTGGCAATCAGATCGTCCGGAATCTCTTCTGGGGTGAGCGTCATATCAGCCGAAGGGTGGCGGTAAAACATAAACTCTCGTTCGCCGTCAGCTGCCAGCGAGACAAAGGCCAGCATGGTGCGGGCATTTGGATCGCGGGCAATGCCGGAGACATCCACCTGATTGTCCGCCAGAGTTTTTATCAGAAAATCTCCAAAGCTCTCTTGCCCGACCTTGCCGATAAAGCCGACCGAATGGCCCAAACGGGCCAGACCGACCGCCACGTTGGCCGGCGCCCCGCCGGCAGCTTTTTTAAATGAAGGGGCTTCCACGAGCGACACCCCGGATTCCAGCGAGACAAAATCGATCAGCACTTCTCCCAAACATACAATCTCAACCATAGATGACCTCTCAGCGTGCAAGATATTTCATGTGCGCTTCATTCCGATAGATACCGAGTTATTCAGATTATGGCATTGTACACTCTGCGTCAAGAATTTTTCGCTCACATAACGAATTTACTCAGTGGAGACCTCTCTGGTGGAAAAACAGGAGAACTCACGCTTGCAGGAAGCCTCCGGTGTTATTGACAGAGCCATAAAGATCGTACAGCCTCCGAGACCGGCTTCATCGGGTTTCCACTTGACAGATTTCCACGTAAAGCATAAGCAGCATAGTAATTGTCCAGCATCGCTTTTAAGCGTAGAAATCGACATAACAGCACCATGCTCTGTTTGAGAGCAACAACCCAACAACGAGGTTCGACAATGGCAAAAATTACGTGGACTCACACGGATGAGGCTCCTGCCCTGGCATCACAGGGACTGCTCCCGGTTCTGAAGGCATTCACCAAAGAGACTGGCATCGAGATCGAGTTGGCCGACATATCTCTGGCCGGACGGATTATTTCAACCTTTCCCGACAGACTTACCGAAGAACAGAAAATGCCCGACTATCTGACGATATTGGGCGACATGACACAAAGGCCTGATACGAATATTATCAAACTGCCCAACATCAGCGCATCGATCCCGCAGCTTCAGGCCGCCATCAAGGAACTGCGGGACAAGGGCTATGATATTCCTGAGTATCCTGAGGAGCCGAAAACAGATGAAGAGCGCGCCTTGCAGCAACGCTTCTCCGTCGTTCTCGGCTCTGCCGTCAATCCGGTTCTGCGCGAAGGAAATTCCGACCGGCGGGCCGCCGTCTCCGTCAAGGCTTTCGCCCGAAAACATCCCCATACAATGATGAAAGCCTGGCCAGAATCCGGCTCTCAAGCCCGCGTTGCGCACATGAAGGCACAAGATTTTTATGAACATGAGACATCCATGACTCTGGACAAAGCCTGCGATGTGAAGATTGAATTTGTCGATCAGGCGGGCAATGTCAAGGTCCTTAAGGAGAACATTTCACTGATCAAGGATGAAGTCATCGACACGACTCACATGGATGTGGCAGCCCTGCGCAGATTCTACGCCGAACAGATCGAGGCGGCGAAAAAGGACGACGTCCTGCTTTCACTCCACCTCAAAGCCACGATGATGAAAGTCTCTGATCCGATCATGTTCGGTCATTGCGTCTCCATCTATTATAAAGACGCCCTTGAGAAGCATGCTGCGACACTGAAAGAACTTGGGGCGAATGTCAATAACGGATTAGCCGATGTGCTGGACAAAATCAACAAGCTCCCAGCAGAGCATAAAGCTGAGATCGAAGCAGACATTCAGGCGGTCTATGCGACTCAACCGGCGCTGGCCATGGTCGACTCGCGGCACGGCATCACGAATCTGCATCTCCCCAATAAAATTATTGTGGACGCATCCATGCCCAACATCATTCGCGACGGCGGCAGGATGTGGAATCGCGACGATCAGCTTCAGGACTGCATTGCGATGGTACCCGACCGCTCTTATGCCGTTATATATGAGGAAATTCTGGAAGATGTCAAGCAAAAAGGACAATTTGATCCGGCTGTGATGGGCAATGTAGCGAATGTGGGCTTGATGGCGAAAAAAGCCGAAGAATACGGTTCGCATGACAAAACATTCGAAGCCCAGGGTCCGGGCAGCATCCGTGTTGTCGATGAAAACGGAAACACACTGCTCGAACAACGCGTAGAAGCCCATGACATCTTCCGCATGTGTCAGACAAAGGATGAAGCCATCCGCGACTGGATCACACTGGCACTGACACGATCGAAAGCCGTCGGTAATCCTGTTGTCTTCTGGCTAGATGAACATCGCGCTCACGATCGAGAGATTATCAAGAAGCTGACACACTACTTAGCGGAATACGATACTGATGGTCTGGAGATTTACACCATGCCGCCGCAGGAAGCGATGAGGTTCACGCTTGAGAGAGTTCGCCAGGGCAAAGACACCATTTCCGCGACCGGTAACGTTCTCAGGGATTATCTGACTGATCTGTTTCCCATTCTTGAGCTGGGCACAAGTGCACGAATGCTCTCGATCGTGCCTTTGTTGAAAGGCGGGGGACTGTTCGAAACGGGCGCTGGCGGATCAGCTCCGAAACATGTGCAGCAACTCATGAAAGAGGGGCATCTCAGATGGGATTCCTTAGGTGAATACTGCGCTCTTGTGCCGTCTTTTGAAATGATTGCCGATCACACGGGAAATTCCAAGGCCGCGATCCTGGCGAAAACCTTAGACCAGGCGATTGCCCGCTATCTTGAAAACGGCAAATTACCCAGCCGCAAGGTGAATGAGCTTGATAACCGGGGCAGTACGTTTTACCTGACTCTCTACTGGGCACAGGCCCTGGCCGAGCAGGATGAGGATGCCTGGTTAAAGGCGCGATTTGCTGAAGCAGCGGAGAAACTCGCTCAAAACGAAACGCAAATCACGGAGGAACTGCTGGCGGCTCAAGGCCGGGCAGTTGATCTCGGCGGCTACTATATGCCGTCGAGAGAACAGACAGCACGGGTCATGCGGCCGAGTCGCGTTTTAAACGACATTCTCGATACGCTTTAACGCTGCTCTCAGGAACAGAGCTCGCAGCAGCGAAACAGGCTGGAGCGATATTCCGACACAGCTTCGTTGAAATCGCGGATGTTTCAGAACCTCATCGGAGCTGTGTCCTTTTTCAGCAACTCTTTTATAGGCAAGGAGAAGAGGATGAATACTCGTGAAATGATCCTGCCCGAGGTGAAAAAAACGATTCTTGTCGTCAGTTTCGGCACAAGCTATGCCGACACCCGGAAAGCCACAATCGACGCGATCGAAGGCAACATCGCGGAGACCTTCCTGGACTACGAGGTCCAGCGGGCTTTTACGTCTCGTATTATCAGAAAAATTTTGAAAGAACGCGACGAAATTGAGGTTGACGACCCGCAACAGGCCTTGACAGCTTTGAAGAATAAAGGGGTTTCGGAAGTCATTATTCAAGCGACTCATGTTATTCCAGGCGCGGAGTTTCACGATCTGCTCAGAACTGCCAGGCACTTCAAAGACGATTTTGAAAAGATTGTCGTCGGGATGCCCCTGCTCTCGGCAACAGAAAGGGACTTACGGAAAGCTGCAGCCGCTCTGACCAGGCAGATGCCGGCCTTGAAAAAGGACGAAGCCGTTGTCCTTATGGGACACGGGACCTACCACGCAGCCAATGCAATATACGCAGAGCTGGAGCGTGTCTTTAAAGAGATGGATACCGACAATGTGCTGGTCGGAACGCTTGAAGGCGTTCCGACCCTTGACGACGTCATCAGAAAACTCAAGGCATCACCTGTCCGAAAGGTCATCTTGATGCCGCTGCTCTTCGTGGCCGGAGACCATGCTCAAAACGACATGGCCGGTGATGAAGAAGACTCCTGGAAGACCATCCTGACAACGGAAGGCTTTGACGTAGAATGCTATCTGCACGGCATGGGAGAAAACCCGGCGATTCAATCGCTCTACATCCAGCACATCAGAGACGCGATCAAAGGCGGATGCCGCGCCCATCTTCACTGAAAACAGCTGGCAGCCACTGAAGCGCTTGCCGGGGACCTCTTCACGCCCTCCTGCAGCCTGTCTCTTTCACATCAGTACTGTTTTTTTCTTGACATCATCGGGCGTAGCAAAGGACAGGTATTCCCCCCTCAGGCTAGCGGATTTTACTCAAAGGAACAGAAGTGATATGAAAAAAGGACTTTTAATTGTATATACCGGAAACGGAAAAGGAAAAACTACCGCAGCCCTGGGGCTTGCGATGCGAGCGCTGGGGCACGGACAAAAAGTCTGTATCGTCCAGTTCATCAAAGGCTCCTGGAAATATGGAGAGCTGTTCTCGGCAGAACGTTTTCACGGTTTACTCGATTTTCAGGTCATGGGAAGGGGCTTTACGTGGAAATCAGAAGCCATTGAAAAGGACCGGGCGATCGCCCGAGAAGCCTGGGATTACGCAAAGCAGCAATTACAGTCACAGGAATATTCCTTGGTCATTTTAGATGAATTGACTTACTTGATCACCCTCGGCTTTGTCGAACAGGATGAGATCCTGAACGGTCTGACCAGCAGACGAGAGGGGCTTCATACTGTTGTCACCGGTCGCAACGCTCCTCTTCCGCTGATCGAATGCGCCGATCTCGTCACCGAGATGCTCGAACGAAAACATCCCTATCAGCAGGGCATCAAAGCCCAGAAAGGCATCGAATTTTAAGACCTTCAGGATATAGCGTATCTCTCCGTCAAAAGCTCACACCTTTTTGCATGATCCCCTTGAAGATAAACCGTTGAAGCCGCATCCCAGATCAAAAATCCGGGAATGCTGTCATTTCGTATAAAGTTCACAGGAACCCTAGTATACATCATAAGTTACACATGCGTACAATAATTTTTATTGTATTTTGTAACACGAATATTGACATTCTTATACGGCATTTATACATAGACATAAAAATTAGTCACGCTGAAAATTTTATGCTCACTTGTCAGTAACTAACATTGAGAGGATACGTCGTATGCGAAAATTTAACGGTGTTGGATTACTTATGTTTTTGGGGGCCAGCCTGTTGCACGGCCTGATTGCCTTCCATAGCGGAAGCGTTGCAGAGGCAACGGAAATTATCCTGGCTATCGGCGGAGAACGGACAGAAGGCTACGATCCGATCACCGGTTGGGGCCGTTACGGAAGCCCGCTGTTCCAGAGCACCCTGCTCCGGAGAGATACTGATTTGAATATCGTGCCGGATTTGGCTGAAGACTATTCATTGAGTGAAGATCGATTAACATGGACGATACGTATCCGCAAGGATGTGAAATTTTCCGACGGCACACCGTTGACAGCAAAGGATGTCGCCTATACCTTCAACCAGGCCGCGAAGTCCGGAGGGAAGGTCGATGTGACCGTACTGGACAAAGCTGTCGCCGTCAAAGATGACACAGTGGAATTCCATCTTACACAGCCCTGGATCACCTTTATCGAACAATTTATCACGTTGGGGATTGTTCCAGAACACGCGTACGGCCCAGATTACGGACGCCATCCGATCGGATCCGGGCCATACACGCTTGTGCATTGGGCTGAAGGGCAGCAGATGATCGTTGAGGCGAATCCGTTCTATTACGGTCACAAGCCCAGCATCGATCGGCTTGTCTTTCTGTTTACCGATGAGGACACGTCATTTGCCGCCGCAAAAGCAGGCAAAGTCCATGTGGTAGCCGTTCCCCAGATGCTGGCGGTTCAACGTATTCCCGGAATGCACATTCATCCGGTGCCGAGCGTGGATAATCGCGGGCTGATGTTTCCTGTCGTACCCGACAATGGCGAGATAAGCGCAAACGGCGCTCCTCTCGGCAATACAGTCACAGCGGATCCTGCAATACGTCAGGCTGCGAATTACGCGATCGATCGTCAGGCTCTTGTGGACGGAATTCTGGAAGGCTTTGGCACTCCGGCCTTCAGCCTTGTAGACGGCCTGCCCTGGGAACAGCCTGAAGCTCGTTTTCAGGATGCCAACCTGGACAAGGCCCGCCAGATCCTTGCAGAAAACGGCTGGAAGGACTCTGACGGCGACGGAATCGTCGAAAAGAACGGTATAAAGGCCGAATTCACGCTTATCCATCCTTCCAGCGACAGTACCCGTCAAAACCTCGCGCTGGCCTGTGCCGATATGCTCAAAGAGGCCGGCATACGCGTCGATGTTCAAGGAAAAAGCTGGGATGAGATCGACATGCTGAAACATTCCAATGCGGTCGTGCTGGGCTGGGGAAGTCATAATCCGACAGAGCTGTATAACCTGTATCACAGTTCCATGCGGGGCGTTGAGTATTTTAACCCCGGGTACTATCACAACTCTGCTGTGGACGAATATCTTGATCAGGCGATGAGCGCCTCGTCCTTTGAAGAGGCCGTGTCTCTCTGGAAAAGCGCACAATGGGACGGCACAAGTGGCTTTATCACGGCAGGAGACGCTCCCTGGGCCTGGCTGGTGAATTTGACGCATACCTATTTTGTGAGCGATTGCCTGGATATCGGGACCTCGCAGATCGAGCCGCACGGTCACGGATGGCCGCTGACCGCCAACATTACCCAATGGAAATGGACGTGTGAGTGAGCCATGCGTATTTTTACCCGCTTTTTGTGTAAAAAGCTGCTGCGATTAGCTGCATTGCTGGCAACAGTGTCGATCCTCTCGTTTCTGCTGGTCAGTCTGTCGCCGATCGATCCGATTTCAGCTTACATTGGCGCTGAAATGCTCCAAATCAGTCCTGAACAGCGCGCGATCATTGCTGCGCGCTGGGGACTGGATAAACCGATCGCACAGCGCCTCGCTCATTGGGGCAGGCAAATCCTGCAAGGGAATTTCGGAAGATCGATGATATACAACGAAGCCGTTCTGACGGTGATCGGCAAACGCTTTCTCACATCGTTACAGCTGATGGCAGCAGCCTGGCTGCTCTCAGGAATAGCCGGCTTTCTGCTGGGTCTCTTTTCCGGGCTGTATGAGGGATCGCTCTTTGATTCCTTTGTGCGTCTCTATTCGTACACCCTCGCTTCAACACCAGCCTTCTGGATCGGTATGGTTCTGCTGGTGCTGTTTTCTGTTTCTCTTCAGTGGACTCCAGTCTGCTGCGCCAGTCCCCTGGGAGTCCTGCCCGAAGATGTCACGCTCCTCCAGAAACTGCATCATATCCTGTTACCAGCCTTAACGCTGTCGATTGTCGGCATCGCCAACATTGCCTTGCATACCCGGGAAAAAACGATCGATATCATGCACAGTGACTATGTGCTGTTCGCGAGAGCACAGGGAGAATCAACGCTTGGGATAGCTTGGCATCAGGCGCTCAGAAATGTCGCTCTTCCGGCGATTACCCTGCAGTTCGCCTCCTTGAGCGAATTGTTCAGCGGATCGGTGCTTGCCGAACAGGTCTTCTCGTATCCGGGACTCGGAAAAGCAACAGTGGAGGCGGGAATTCGCGGAGACGTCTCACTGCTCCTGGGCATTGTCATGTTCAGTACAATCTTTGTGTTCAGCGGCAACACCATTGCCGATCTGTGCTATCTCTCGATCGATCCTCGCATGAGAACGGAAGGCCAGGTGGAGCATGCAGGCTAGCATTAAACCCAGAAACTCGATCCCAGGCCATGCCCCCCGCGCTCACGCGATGTCTTTCTCCCGCCGAACGCAGCGCTATGCCGTTATCATACTCTGCTTAAGCGTTCTGGCAGGGCTCTTCGTAACTAATGCACTCTTCAGCGACACAGGCGTACAAACCCATCTGGCGCTCCGGAAACTGCCCCCGTCCAGCGAACATTGGCTGGGCACGGACTGGCTGGGGCGTGATATGCTGATCCGCACAGTACAGGGGCTGTGTCTCAGTCTCAAAATCGGCGTCTTTGCCGCAGGGATCAGTGTTCTGATCTCTGTGCTGCTCGGTCTCTGCTCGGCGACACTCGGACCATGGGCTGACAGCGTGGCCACCTCTGCCATCGATCTGGTCATGTCAATGCCGCATCTGGTTCTGCTGATCTTATTATCGTTTACAATGGGCGGCGGCGGAAAAGGAGTCATCATTGCGGTCGCGCTCTCCCACTGGCCCCGCCCGGCCAGGATCATCAGGGCCGAAGTGCTTCAACTGCTGCAGGCAGACTACGTGCGTTTATCACAACGCCTGGGCCGGACGCCGTTATGGATAGCCCGACATCACATGCTGCCGCATGTGTTTCCGCAAATTCTCATCAGCGCGATTCTGCTGTTTCCTCATGCGATTCTGCATGCTGCCGGATTGACCTTTCTGGGCTTTGGCTTATCGCCCAATCATCCTTCGATCGGCATCCTGCTCTCCGAATCGATGCGGCATTTATCCACCGGCTATTGGTGGTTGGCAGTCTTTCCAGGGGCGGCTCTGGTCTGCACTGTCAAGATCTTCGACATCCTGGGGAACACGATCAAAGCGCTTATCGATCCGAAAACTCAACAGGACTAAGCCTATGCTCAAGTTACACAATCTGTCTGTAGAATTTCTCCGCTATCAGCGCAACGGACAGCGGCGTCCCTTGACGGTCATCAGCAGTCTCGATTTAGAAGTGCAGGCCGGTCACATCACCGCAGTCTTAGGGTCCAGCGGGGCGGGCAAAAGTGTTCTGGCGCATGCGATCCTCGGAATTCTCCCCAAAAACGTGCGCATGCATGGGGAAATCGAATTTCATGGACAAGCCCTGACTCAGGAGCGCATTCGCCGTATACGCGGCAAGGAAATTGCCTTAATACCCCAATCTACGACCTTCCTGAACCCACTGCTTCGTGTCGGACGACAAGTCTGCCGGGCATCGCGTTTAAGCGGTGTTGAACAGAAAACAGCTTCTGAGAACAGTCATGCAGCCTTTCAACGCTATCATCTGGGCCAGGAAGTGAACCGCCTGTACCCGTTTCAACTTTCAGGTGGTATGGCGCGACGCGTTCTGACTGCGGCCGCAACCGCCGGTAAGGCAGAACTGCTGATTGCAGACGAGCCGACCAGCGGTCTCGATCCGCATGTCAGCGCGGAATCTCTGGCTCACTTACGTGAACTGGCTGATCAGGGCAAGGGGGTCATCTTGATCACCCACGATATTCAGGCAGCCCTGACTGTGGCCGATACTGTGACCGTATTTTACGCCGGAACCACTCTGGAAATCGCGGCAAACAAGGATTTTCAGACGCCGGAACGTCTGCGGCATCCCTATACGCGCGCCTTGCTACGTGCGCTGCCGCAGTACGATTTCACCTTTGTGCCTGGGGTTCAGCCTTCTCCCGAAGATCTGCCCGCCGGCTGCCTGTTTTTCCCCCGCTGTGAGCACAGACAAGCAAAATGCGAATTTGAGCGGCCGGGCCTGGAGCCTCTGCGCGGCGGATATGTCAGGTGTTTCTATGCTTGAAGTCAAAAATGTTTCATTCCGTTACCATCGCAGTCAGCCCTGGATCCTTCATAATGTCGATGTAACGATCCGTCCGGGAGAAATTGTCGGTCTGCAAGGACACAGCGGCAGAGGAAAAACAACGCTCGCCCGAATCCTGTCCGGCTATCTCACTCCATCTGCCGGAAGCGTACTGCTCGATGAACAGCCTCTTCCCTGCAAGGGATTCATGCCGGTTCAGTTATTATTTCAACACCCGGAGCAGGCTGTGAATCCCCGCTGGACAGCGCAGAAGATTCTCACGGAAGGACATCGGCCGCCAGCGGAATTACTGGAAATGCTCAGTATTGACAGCTCATGGCTCGACCGCTTTCCGCACGAACTTTCCGGCGGAGAACTGCAGCGTCTGGCTGTTGCGCGTGCGCTCGGACCGCAGACGCGCTATATTATCGCTGATGAAATGACTTCAATGCTGGACGCCAACACGCAAGCCCAACTCTGGCAGGCCCTGCTCGAATATGTCCGCAGCCGCAGGATCGGTATCCTCACGATCGCGCACGATCGCGCACTTCTGGAACGACTCGTTCACCGCATAGCGCCGATTTTTGACGCGGCATGACCGTGACTCCCGTGCACATCTGCCAAAACCCGCAACAGCGCTTTGAGCAAAAAAATCGCATCCCGTGTGCTATTCACTTGACAGCATGACTCAAGGCTGATCTTATAGATAACTTCTCCGGCAAAACGACCTTGCTGAGCCAGCTGGAGGCATATTAACAGTCGCGTGAACTCCGCCCGGATCACGTCGGCAGCTGTCATCCACAGGAGGAAAATTGTTCATGAAAAATTCTATTATTCTGTCAGTTCTGATGCCACTGTTGCTGATGGCCGTCTTTGTAGCGCAGACGCAGGCATCGGAAGTGCTCCGGGCAGCAGTGAGCATTCCACCCCAGGTCTATTTTCTCGAAAAAATCGGAGGGACGCATGTGGAGACGCTCTGTCTGCTTCCGGCAGGAGCTTTGCCGCACAGCTATGAGCCCACTGCCCGACAGATGAAAGAACTCAGTCAGGCGGATTTGTACGTCAGGATCGGGGTGCAGTTTGAAACTGCCTGGTGGGAGAAGTTCAGTTCAGTCAATCCCGCCATGCACGTCATAGATTCAGGCAGAGGCATTGAATTTCTCTCCGGTCACGCCCATACAGCGCACAATGAGCATAGAGCAGAGCACAGGCATGAAGGACACGATCCCCACGTCTGGCTGTCGCCGCGCACGGTAAAAATTCTCGTGGACAATATGTACCAGGGTCTTGCAGCAATCGATCCAGACCATCAGGAAAGTTACCGGAGCAATGCCGATGCCTTTTTAGAAGAGCTGGAGACGCTTGACGCTGAAATTCGGGAACGCCTTTCCAGTGTAACAACCCGCAAATTCATGATTTTCCATCCAGCCTGGTCGTATTTTGCCCGGGATTACGATTTGGAACAGATCCCGGTCGAGATTGAGGGCAAAGAACCGAGCGCCCGGGAAATGGTGGATTTGATGAAACGTGCCCGGCACGAGCAGATCAGGATCATTTTCGTGCAGCCCCAGACCAGCCGCCGCAGCGCTGAAACCATTGCCCGGCAGATCGGCGGACAGGTCGAAGTGCTCGATCCCCTGGCCGCCGACTGGCTGGACAATATGCGCCGGGCTGCCGCCCTTCTGGCAAAAGCTCTCTCCGAATGATGCGATCGCTCTGCGAAAGCGGAGGGGGAAATCTGGCAGAAGTAAAATCTTGCCCTGAAATGATAAACACTTAACCGCCTGCATTCCCGCTTGACGTGTCGATGCAGACATTCCTGTAAAAACGTCGGGCGGGAACACAGGCGACGCCGCTATTCGGCAGGAGGTATTGCGTGGCGCTTATCGAGTGTAAATTTTATTCCGAAGTGCTCGGTCTTTCCACATCCATGACCGTTCTTCTTCCACAAGCCGTCAAAGACAAGCCTGGCTGCTGGCATCACGCCTCCGGGAATGGACGGCATAAAACCCTCTATCTGCTGCACGGTCTGGGCGACGACCACAGCGCCTGGCTGCGCCAGACCTCGATCGAGCGTTATGCCGCGCCCTTAGGAATCGCTGTTGTGATGCCGGAGGTGCATCGCAGCTTTTACAGTGACATGGCCTGCGGCGGCGAGTACGAACGCTTTACGGCTGACGAACTTCCCCGCATTGCGCGATCGTTTTTCCCCCTTTCCGACGCTCGTGAGGACAACTATATTGCCGGGCTGTCGATGGGAGGCTACGGCGCATTTAAACTGGCCTTCAATTATCCTGACCATTATTGCGCTGCCGCCAGTTTATCCGGCGCGCTCGATATGGCGAGCCGCTTCGAGGATTCAGACAACCCGCATCAACAGGACGCGAAAAACATTTTCGGTGATCTGCCTTGCTTGCGGGACACGAAACACGATCTCTTTTTTACTGCAAAAGAGCTTCTGCAATCCGGCAGACCCGTTCCGAACTTATATCAATGCTGTGGCACAGCGGATTTTCTCTACGAGGACAATCTGCGTTTTCGCGATTTTGCCCAGCAGGAACAGCTCCCTCTCCTCTGGCAGGAAGATGCCGGATACGCACACACCTGGGATTACTGGGATTTAGGCATTCAGTCCGTCCTGGCGTGGATGTTTCAGGAAGAGAGCTGATTCCCCTGACCATGTCATTATTCCACACGATCAGAAACGTTCAACGGCTCAGGGAGATCAGTACGGTGCTCATCAGGCACGGTTTCGGGCAGGTTATCGAAAAGCTCGGGCTGGAATATCGTGTTCTTGTGAAAAAGATCAGGAAATCTCCGACACAGCAGTTTCCGCAGCTTTCGATCGCCCAGCGTTCGCGCATGGTCCTCGAAGATCTCGGGCCAACTTTTGCCAAACTCGGACAGGTTCTGAGCACGCGCCCCGATCTTCTGCCCACTGCCTTTATCACGGAGTTCAAAAAACTTCAGGATCATGTGGCCCCGATCAGTTTTCGGGAGGTCTCTGCACAGATCGCGATCGCGCTGGGGCAATCGCCGGAACAAATTTTCTCTGTTATCGAAAGTGCGCCGATCGCCTCGGCCTCGATCGGACAGGTGCACAAAGCCGTTCTCAGGGATACAGGCGACGCAGTGGTCGTAAAAGTCCAGCGCCCCGCAATCCGCTCGCGGATTGAGAGCGATCTCGACATTCTCTATCTGCTGGCGCGCCTGATCGAACGCAATATTCCTGAGGCCCGCATGTACAGTCCGGTCGGCATTATCGAAGAATTCGACAACGCGATCCACCGCGAACTTGATTATACGATAGAAGCTCAGAACATCATCCGTTTCCACAATAACTTCAAACATGACGACACGGTCTACGTCCCAAAAGTCTATCGTGAACTCAGCACCCGTAACGTGCTGGTGATCGAATATATTGATGGCGAGAAAATCAGTGACCTGATCCGCACAGCAGAAGAAAAGCACACGATCGCCCGCAACGGCTTCCGCAGCATGTTAAAGCAGGTTTTTATCGATGGTTTTTTCCACGGCGACCCGCATCCCGGCAATCTGTTCGTGACTGCCAGCAATGAGATCGTTTTTCTTGATTTCGGCATGATGGGGCGTCTGGATGAGGAAATGCGCGACGAACTGGCAGATCTGCTGATCGCGGTCATTAATCAGGATGTCTCCCGCATTGCTCAGATTCTGGCCCAGCTCGGGATCGGGACCGACGACATCAATATGCGCGTGTTCCGCAACGATATTGCGGATATTCTCGATCGCTATTACGGCGTGGCCCTGCAAGAAATTGATCTCAGCAAGGTAATGCGTGAAATGATGGAAATCGCCCTGAAGCACAATGTTCGTGTTCCTAGCGATTATACTTTAATGCTCAAGGCCCTGCTGACGATCGAAAGCATCGGCAGACAGCTCGATCCGGGCCTCAATGCGGTCCAGGAAGCCAAACCGCTGGTCGGACAGCTGCTGAAAGAGCGCTGGAATCCGCAGCGTATTTTTTCGCACTCGCTGCTGAACGTCAAAAATCTTTCTCTGGCACTGCGCGATCTTCCCGGACAGGTTCATCAGATTCTCGAGGAAGTCCGACACGGACGCCTGCGCATCGAGTTCGAGCACGTCCACCTTGAGCGTCTGATTCTCACCCTCGAAGCCTCCAGCAACCGCATTGCTGCCAGCCTGGTCATTGCCGCCCTCATCATCGGCTCCTCGATCGTGATCCACTCCGATCGCGGTCCGATGTTCATGGACGTCCCCTTGCTCGGCATTATCGGCTTTGTTTCCGCCGGCATCATCGGCTTTGTCCTGCTTCTTTCGATCCTGCGTTCAGGGAAATTTTAGGCGCAAAACGCAGAAGAATTTCTCTCAATCGCGTTCAGGTGCTTTGACGTCTTTTTCGAGGGCTGCCAGGCGCTCTTCGAGCCTTCTCAGCTCCTCTTTCACACGGCGTTCAGTTTCACTGAGATCCTTCTGCGTCAGCAGGTCTAACCCCTTCAGGAGGCAGTGCACACGTTCATCGATCGTTGAACTCAGCTTGTCTTTATTTTCCTGAACGACTTTCTGGAGTTCATCCACGAGTGTTTTGCCTTCCTGCTGCGTTATTTTACCCTTCTGCACAACTTCATCGACCAGCTTCCGGATTTTTTCTTCGCCTGCCGCAACACTCCCGATGCCGGCAAGAATCGATTTTTTGATAAGATCAAACATCATTTTTACCTCGCGCATTTTCTCTGCGTTCTCAATTCTCAGTTGCCTTCACGCCGCTCAAGCGTTCCGTTCAATTTTTCCGCCTGACTCACAAAGCCGCAGCTCTTCCGGCCAGAAAATTGAGCTTACAGAGCGCCTTGCTGAAAAGCAAGAAAAAATTTCTTCAGGAGATGATTTCCTGTCTGTACCGTCTTTTGTCTTGACGGAAACAGAAATCTATAGAATCTTGGATAGATTAAACCATGACAGGAACGAGAGACTATGGAACACGAGCAAGACCTGCAATATGACCCGGAAGACGCCGGGCAAGCCTGGGCCGGGGAGATGGACGTGCTGGAGGCACTGGAGGAGACAGACAGTCCAGAAGCGGAAAAGCAAACCAGGCAAATCATCCTCGTTACGCTTGACAAAGGCTGTTACGGGATCGAAATTTCCTTAGTGCAGGAGGTTCTGAAAGTTCCGAAGATCACTTGGCTCCCCTGTTGTCCCGACTATATTGCCGGAGTTATCAGCCTGAGAGGAAATATCCAGTCAGTCGTCAACCTGAAAGCCTTTTTTCAGCTCGCCATGGACCATGTCACGGAACAGAGCCGGATCCTGCTGGTCGAATCGGGTGAATTGATCGCCGGACTGCTGGTTGATGAGATGCTTGACATTCTCGACGTCAAGGAAAGTTCAATTCGTCCGTTCAGCGGGCAGGCCGCACACATTGCCGATCAGTATGTTGAAGGGGAATTCTACTGGAACGATCAGATAGTCACGATTTTACATGTCCCCGAGATCGTTGAGGCCAGTGTCGTTGATCAGCAATAAGACACAAACAGAGTCCACAAAAAAAACGCACACCACTTGACATTTCCAGCCTCCAAACACTATCACTGTATTATCTATGACAAATCCACGCAATAACAGCAAGACATTATCGCGACAGCAATTCGTCAGACGAGTCATTCTCGTGGTTATTCCCGGCCTTTTGCTGCTGGGAGGTGGATTTGGCGCGATCACATTTTTTCTCTCCAGCGCTTCTCCGCAGTCCGAGATCCAGACTTTACTGGAAAAACGCGCCTCAGCACTGAGCGCAAAAGACCTGAAAAACTATCTCCGCTGTTTCTCCTTACACTATCAAGACGGCGAACAAGGCTACGCAGATCTGAAAGACAATGCCTCACGCTGGTTTACCCTCTTCGAGAGTATTCATTTCAGCTTTCAGATCCAGCGCCTGGAAGCGGATGCGAATCACGCGCTGGTAGAGAATAACTATACATTCAGTTTACGTGCTCCCGACGGGGAAGCTCTGAATATTCGCAAAAAAGAATTGCTGGAACTTGTCCGCGAACAAGACGGCTGGAAAATTTTCAAAACGATCAGACCGCATTAAGACGTCCTCATCTAAAATTTTACGTGAAAGGCCTGATATGAGCCGCTATAAGGAAGCGCTTCGATGGAGATATTTGTCACGCGCGCTGAGGGTGGCCCTTGGCGGCACCAGTCGATCATGCGTTCGACGGCATCTTCTTCTCCTTCAACGATCAGCTCGACCCGACGCTCGTCCGGAACATTTCTCACCCAGCCGCTTAATTGCAGCGATTTTGCCTGACGAAGAGCACTATATCGGAAGGCAACACCCTGCACAAGTCCGGTCACATACAGATGTCTGCTGATATTGGCCATAAGCGTTTCTCAAGAATTATCAGTGCTACCGTCTACACTGTCATCAGACATCAAGACCTGTTCTCGCGAAAAATCGTCTTCGATAAGCACGGCACAGATCGAGTCCTGAAACTCCTGAACTTTCTTTTCAGCATCTTTCAGCATCGTCCGACGCCGCCCGACAAGACGGCGAAGCTCATCCACAGTCCGTTCGAGGGTCTCACATCGTTCCTCCAACTCTGCAATATTCTGCTCAGACTCAGCATGAAAAGTTTTCATAGAGAATTCCTGTTTGTCAAACAACGCTGGAACCGGTGGCCCGGCAAGCGCAGTTCAACATCATTCGCGCCATAAGGATCGGGAAGGCTTTCATACAGACACTCTGGAATCTCTGCAACAAAAATGCAAGTATTTATTTGACAAAACAGCGCGGAATGCTCTTTATATACCCAGAAGCTGCTCTGCGGCAACGCCTGAATGAAAATGCCGCCGCACAAAAATTTCAGCCAGAACGAGGACCCCAATATCGTATGCCGGAACAGCGTGTACAAATCGATCAGCTCCCGGAAAATATTCGAGATTTCTGGGCGCAAAAACAGCAGGAACATGGGGAAGCGCTGCTAAAATTCTCTTATGGAATTCTCAGCTTTGTCACAGAGACGACGCTTTCCGAAAAATACGGCGTTGTGTATCTCATGGAACAGCACCTCTGCTTTGAAGACTTTTATAAAGCGCCGCATTTTTTACTTCAGCGCCATGCTCCTGAATACATTAAAACCCGACTCAAAATCCTGCGAGCTTCTCTCTCTGACATTCAGATCCTGCGGCAACGGGAAGTTGAAAAGCGCTTTTTGGGAGTAGAATCCTCTTCAGGTCCATTAGCGAATTTTCTCGATCTTTTCCGCCGGAGCCCAGATTATCTTGTCCTGACCGAGGCTGAGGGCTCGACTTTCATCTTCCGCGATCTTGACCATCCTGAGTCCTGGCTTGAGGCGCTCCGTTCAGAGAATAGATAACTATCGTCTGTTTCTCGCCTGGACGGCTGCTGCTCAAAACAGTGCCGCAAGCGCCCGATGAAATCAATGCGTTGCGCCTTGTCTCTTTCCTGGGGCTTCGTCGCTCAGCAACTTAGAGGAACCTGTATCCATAAAAAGATGACAGTCAGCATGCGTCTGTAAAATCGAGGCCGGACAACGTGTGCAAACCTCGCCTTCAACAGCAGATTTGACCGCCTGTGCTTTCCGTTCGTCAGGGACAGTGACGATAATTCTCCGGCTTTTCATGATATGGCGGATACTCATTGAAATCGCCTGGGTCGGCACGTCATCAAGGCTTTCGAACCAACCTTCGCCGAGTTGCTGCTTACGGCATGCTTCGTCTAATTCCACGACAATATAAGGGTCTTCAATTTCAAAATCCGCCGGCGGATCGTTAAATGCCAGATGTCCGTTCTCGCCGATCCCGATAAACGCTGTATCAATCGGATGTTCTACGATAATACGCCCTAATCTCAGGCATTCCCCGGCAGGATCGGGACGATCGCCTTCGACAAAATGAAAGGCCTTGAGCGTGGGGAGCTTTGCAACAAACCGCTCCTTTAAATACTTACGAAAGCTGGCCGGATGCGTCTCAGGCATCGCGATGTATTCGTCAAGATGGAAGACCGTGACCTTGCTCCATTCGATATCGGGAAGCCCGACCAGGGCGTTCAGCATTTCAAATTGGCTTGCACCAGTCGCCAGAATGATATTTGCGCGGCCGTTATCCCGGATGGCCTGCCGAATGGCTTCAGCACCGCATTCGGCAGCAGCCTGCCCCATTTCAACGCTTGTGGAATATCGTGTACTATGCATTGTCTCTCCTTTGTTTTTTTAAGTGTTATAAGGATGTCGTCATCTGTATTGCAGTTATGTCATACACTAATTCAGGAAATTCGATAAGTACAAGGACACTTCTGGAACAAAACTGACCAATAATAACACGCAGAACATTACAGTATAAAACGGCAATAAGGCCTTGAACGATTTCTCGATAGGCAGGTCTGCAATCGCGCATCCGACAAAGAGTGAAGTTCCGACCGGCGGCGTGCAAAGCCCGATCCCGAGATTCAGCATCATTATAATCCCGAACTGGATCGGGTCGATGCCGATTTTTACAGCTACCGGGAGCAGAATCGGAGTTAAGAGCAGAATCAGAACCCCCATATCCATTAACATGCCTAATACCAGCAGCAGCAGATTGATCAGCAGGATGATCACGATCTTACTGTCGGATATTGTAAGAAGAAAACTGGTGACAATCGCAGGCACCTTCAAGTAGGCCAATAAAAACGCAAACGCGGCCGAGGTTCCGATAATCGCAACGATCATCGATAAGGTTCGTAAGGACTCCCGCAAGACTGTATATATTGCACTTAAGGGCATCTCACGATACACAAAGACGGTGATAATCACGGCATAGACCGTAGCCGCAGCGGCAGACTCGGTTGCGGTAAAAATCCCCAGGAGCACTCCGCCCATGATGATCACAATGGTAAACAAGCCGATCAACGCATCGAGAGTGATGTTTATCACATCAGACAGCGCATACGATCGCCCTTTGGGATAATGGCGTTTTACGGCGATCAGATAGCTGACAAACATTAAGGAAATGCCCAGTATGATTCCGGGAATATAGCCGGCTAAAAAGAGTTTTCCGATCGAAAGCCCACCGGCAGCCAGGGCATAATAAATGACATTCTGACTTGGGGGAATGATCACACCCTGCACTGATGAGGTAATCGTCACAGCAACGGCATAATCACTGTCGTAGCCTTGTTTTTTCATCATGGGAATTAATAATGAGCCGATCGAGGACACATCAGCGACTGACGATCCGGAAATGCCTCCAAATAACATGCTGGCGAAGACATTCACCATTGCCAGCCCTCCGCGAAGCTTTCCGACCAGCACATCGGCAAATCTTATCAGCCGGTCTGAGATACCGCCCACCGCCATCAACTGTCCGCCCACAATAAAAAACGGGACCGCCAGAAATGTAAAACTGTTCACGCCATTGACCATACGCTGAAAAATCATCAAGGTCGGAATATTCAGATACCACGCCGTGACGACCGAAGAGACGCCAAGCGCAAATGCAATCGGGACCCGTAAAAACATCAGCGCAAAAAAGAGCCCCAAAAGCAGGACAATTCCAGTCATATCCGGTGTCACTCTTTTTCCCTCCCCAGGGACATGTTTCCCTCAATATGTTCGAACGTTGAGTACAGCCCGCATAAACGTGTGCCAGTGTAAAGAATCAGTAATAGTCCTGAAACAATCAAACTGAGATACATGACACTCTTATTGATTTGCGTGGCCGGCAGCACTTGTACTTTTGCCACATCAACCAGTAAGATTCCTTTCTGAACCATCATGACGCCAAACGCGCAAATCAGCCCGTCGCTGAATTTGTGCAGCCATGTTTGTATCCTCCCAGGGCATTTTATTGTGACAGACTCGATGGTAATATGATAATTACGTCCTACGCCTATTGCCACGCCGATATATCCAAACCAGATCAGACAAAGCAGCGTGACTTCCTCCGACCAGCTCGTCGGATTGTTAAACACAAAGCGCATAAGCACCTGGTATGCTGTCACGAAAATCGTCACCACAAGCAGCAGCATTGCCCCTAGTTCAGCGACGCTATCAACAAATTTGACTGCCCGCATAATTTTTGTTTTCATACTCAACGCTCTTCAAGAAATCGGGAGAAAAAATCTCCTCAGAAAACTCACAGCCGGTCACAGTCGAAGCTCCCGGGACCAGCTGTGAGACATTAGCCCTTCAGCGGAAAGGTAGTCTTCTTGTGCCGTCATACATGGACGCCAAGAGCTGCACGACACAACAGCCGCGCCATCGAGCTAAGTTCCGGACACAAGGACACGTTCGTGCATGCCGGCGGTCATGCAATTTATTTCGTCGCTTTAATTTCTTCGATCACCTCTTTGTATTCAGGAAATTCGTCATAAATCGGCTGGACCGCTTCCTGAAATTCGCTATTATCAATTTCAATGACCTCAACACCGGCAGCCAGCACTTTGTCTTTTGAGACGTCTTCATGGTCCAGCATCGCTTTGCGCTCAAACGCGACCGCTTCTGCGGCAGCCTCTTTGACAATCTGCTGATGTTCCGGAGACAGGGCATTAAAGCTCTTCAAATTCATGAGCAATAAGGCCGGAGGACTCAGATGGCCGTCTACCGTGTAAAACTTCGCCACTTCATAGTGACTGGACGTCTCATAGCTGACATAATCGTTTTCCGCTCCGTCAATCACACCGGTTTGCAGGGCGCTGTACACTTCACCATAATTCATCGGCGTCGGCGTCGCACCTAACAGCTCCATCATTTTAATCGAAATCGGTGCCGGCTGCACGCGAATTTTCAGTCCTTTCAAATCCGCCAGTTTCTCGATCTTATGTCCTTCAGTCGTATAAAAACAGCGGGTTCCGGCTTCCATATAGCCTAAGCCGATCATGCCGTATTTTTCGAGACTTTTGAGAACAGACTCTCCGACCGGGCCATCCAGGACATTAAATTTATGCTCTGTACCACGAAAAATATACGGCAGGGTAAAGACCCCCATTTCTTTGGCAACATTTGCCAGCACAACAGAATTGACCCGCGCAAATTCAATGACCCCGAGTTGAACCTGCTCGATGGACTCGGGTTCCTGCCCCAATTGCGCATTCGTGTACACGTCGATTTTTATTTCACCGTTTGATTTTTCTGCCGCCAATTCAGCGAATTTATACATCGCGACGGACACAGGATTAGAATCCGGCTGATTTTCGGCAAGGCGCATTGAAACGGTTTCCGCATCTGCAATCGCTGCGCACGCAACGACGAAGGCAAGTAAAAACAGACATTTTTTCATAAGAGTTGCTCCTTTTATTCTTTACCGTGTTTGTAGTTGTCAAGAGAGCCACGACCTCCACCAGTTCTCTTCCTGCGAAATCATGAGACACCCAAACGTCTTCTCCGGCATCACCCCCTTCTCTTTGCAGTTGTCGAGAATCTTGCTTTCGCACGGCTCCCGTGCGTGTCGTTTTTCAAGACTGCATCGAACGAACGTTGTTTGTACCTTATTCCCCAGTAATACAGGAACTCTTTTCTACGACTTTACGAAACGCCCCGGCATATTCTTCAATGATAGCAGATCGATAGTGCTTAAACCAGGGGATCGAAACGCTAATTTCGTGAATGCGCTCCGAAACCGGAAGCGCCCCTTTCCCCTGCCTGACATCACGTTGGCCGAATGCCAGCATCGTGGGTTTGCCCATATTGAAAACATCAGCCCTGTGAAAGACGGGATGCAGATGGAGCGGATCATTGCCGCCAGGATAGCAGTTGGACACACCTTCGGCCCTGACCGCCTCGCAAAATTTTTCGCAGGATAATCCGCCAAGCTCTTCAGCTCGATATAATCCCTGAGGATAGTACCAGCCTCCCATCGTTGTACGACCCAAATCTTTCGCTGGTCTATGAGGCTTGATTCCGGGTAAACCTTCAAGAAGATCCCAAAAATAGTTCAACGACTTCTGGATCTCGTTGATGCGTTCAGGATAATATTTCAACTGCACACGTCCCATTGCCGAACAGCTTTGATTCATGCGATGCTTGCAGCCGCCCAATGGAACGCCCGCGTATTCGGCAAGTTCAGGATCAGTGACCTGTTTATCCGGCGGGTTAAAACGCGAGAATGCACCTGTTCGCTCATAATGCCCGAAAGCAACACAGCGTTCGTAAAGATGCCGATCGTTTGTCACGCTCATCCCCGCCTCACCGACAGCAAAACTTTTTCCTGTCATCAGGCTCATAACACCGATATCCCCCAACGTTCCGCAGATTCTCCCTTTATACAGACTGCCCTGGGCATGGGAGACATCTTCGATAACCTTTATCCCATATTTCCGCGCAATTGGCAGGATCCTGTCCATATCACAAGGATGACCGGCATAATGGACCACAACAATCGCCTTTGTTTTTTCACAGATGCGATGCTCGATATCCTTTGGATCAAGACATAATGTTTCCGGATCGATATCGGCAAAATGCACGGCCGCCCCCAGCGATAACGCAGGCAAGGCACTTGCCCAATAGGTCATACTCGGGCAGATAATTTCATCCCCCGCTCCAACACCGCAGGCCCACATGGCGGCAAGGAGACCTGCGCTTCCATTACACGTGCCCAGCGCATACGCTGCTCCCATCCATTCGGCAAATTCCCGCTCGAATTGTTTCGTGATGTCGGTAGCACTCATCTTTCTCTGACGCAGCACATCGAGCACGGCCTGTTCATCTTCCTCAGTGACAATCGGCCATGTAAACATCTCGCCGGGATCACTGCGAACGTGTTTTGATCCTCCCCGGAGTGCCAAGCGACTGTGTTCTTCGTTCATGCTCTCTTCCTCATCTCATTAAAGATCGTCATAAGCCGATCGATTCATTTTCGATAATCGCCACGCTTTCGGGCGGAAATCTTGATGTAACAGCTTCATAGCCTCCTTCCCGGAACGCTTTGGCAGTTGGGAGATAGCCGACCTATCCATTAGCATATCCCACAAGACAGGTCTGCGCAAAGGGTGACTTTGCCTTGATGTTCAGGCCGATTTCAACAAAGAGTTCCCCATCGAGTGTCGGCAGTGCCTTTAATGTCAATGAAAGAAGCTTCCGCTTTGCTGCAACGACGACATCTGCTTTAAGATCGATACGTTCCAGAATCTTGAGCACTTCCCCCGCCAGGATCGTTCCGAGTTTTTCGGCCCTCTCAAAGCTGCGCCCCGGAATCGGATAGCCCCGGGCACTGAGTCTGCTGAGTGCCCGATAGAGCCTTAGAAAGCCCCCGTTCCATTGCGCAAACACCACCTCCCCGATGACTGGCTGCGACTCATCGCATAAGATTTTGATGAGTACCGCATTCATTTTCACTCACAGGCGTTTTCTTCCGACAGTTCGGAAGCATGATTGTAGACTTCTATTCCATGACTGATCGTCTTGAGGATATGCAGGGCACGAGCGCCCGGCTGCGTCCTGAAGATGGTCAAGTCCGCCGGAGCCCCGACTTTCAATGCTTCTTTCCCAGGAGAGAACTTGAGCAATGCTGCCGGATTCACTGTACAAAGCCGGATGCTTTCCGAAAGATTGTGTCCGGTAAAGCGCATAAATTGTACGATATCCCAATCTAAAAGATGACCGGCTCCAGCCAGAAATTTCGTTCCCGCCAATCCAAGATGACCATCTTCATAGACCTGAACATCAAGATTCCCCCATGTATGTATCCCCGGCCGCAGACCTCCAAGTAGAGCCGCATCGCTGACCAGAACCAGACGTTCGAGTCCTTTCGCTCTGCTCAGGGTCTTGACGACTGATGCTGGGAGATGAAATCCGTCAGAAATAATGCCGGCGCGTAATTCGTCAGCAGCAAGTTGTTCCCAGAGGTAATTGTGCAATCGCGGCAGTTGAGCATGACTGCCATTCCCAAGATGTGTTGAGAATTGAGCGCCGGCAGCAACGGCCTCCCGAATCAACTCCGGTTCAGCCGCTGAATGCCCGATGGCGGCAATCACGCCGGCTTCCGAAATATACTCGATAAATTTAAGCGCACCCCGACGTTCAGGTGCAAGCGTAATCATGGAAATATGACCGTCGGCGGCTTCCTGCCATTCTTCAAATTCAGCGATATCCGGATCACGCAGCACAGTCGGGTCATGCACCCCGCGCGGTCCGTCTTCTCCGGAAATACAGGGGCCCTCAAGATGAATTCCGGGGATCGCGTGCGCCACATCACGATGAGCCGCTCGCTGCCCGGCAATCACGCCTAATGTCTTCAACATACGAGGCTGAGGCGCACTGATAAGAGTCGGAAGATGCTGTGTGACTCCGCTGGAGGCTAATTCGTGCAGAATATGACGAAGATGCTGCGGCGAGAATCCTTCCAGGCTGTAATCGTTTCCCTTATACCCGTTGACCTGCATATCAATAAACCCGGGCGAAATATACGGCAGATCGTAGGAATCCACGAGAGGCTCAACAGCTGCAATACGCGTATCGCGGACTGTTATCCGAACAGGCTCTTCTGTAAATATAAAACGTCCTTTATAGATCATAATCACAACTCATCAGCCCTGAACTGTCTTCCTTTTCTGGAGCATCATCAGCCGCCAAACATCAATTCCACACTTGATGATTTCAGATAGAATTTCAGCCGTTTCACAACGACCTTTCCCGACAGAATGAGTTTTTGACAGTCTAAGTATCAGAAGACTCGCGGTGAAATGTCAATAAAGATTTTACGTAGAGAGTGAGGACTTTTGTCGGGCAAAGCCGCCGCGTTTAAATACGTATGAAGCAGGAATCGATTTCCTCTGCTCAGTACGGCTGTTGGCAATGCGCCCAATACAGGCAAAAAAATTGCGGGACAACAGAAACGCTCAGGGATTCCCGCTGCCCGGCAAGATTCTGTCAATTACTTGACCACCCAAAGACTGATCGCTGTTCCTTGCGGCACCAGAACGCCTGCTGACGGAGACTGCTGAACAACAAGTCCGCTTCGCATCTGAGAATGCGCTACGCTCACAACCGTTCCGACAGCAAGCCCTCTGTTTCTGATGGAAAGCTTTGCATCTGAAAGGCTCAAACGGATGTATGAAGGGACCTGGATGGCAGAAGCACCAGACGATAAAATGACCGGAGCAACTCCGGGTGACGCGCTGACGCCCGGAGACTGCGGTGGCGCAACACGGTCGAGGGATGGTATCCAGCCATACTGCCAGCCCTGAGTCGGCACAAGCACGATCGGCAGCGATCCGCTGGACGTCATTCTGAAAGGCTTCACGCCGTAAGGGTTCTCCTTTGTCTTCGGCAGTTCTCGCTGAAGAAAGGGCACCATCGACCTGCTGTGCTCATTTCTCAAAAATTGTCTCGGAAACCATGCCAGAGGGGTCCCCACTTCAACTGATTTTTTCGGGGCATACATGATTGACATTTGGTTTTGCTGAGTTGCAGGAACTACTGGAGCAGCGAGTCCTGCCCCGCCTTGTCCAGCCCTTTGCAAAGTGACCTGAGTTGTTGACCTTGGTTCAGGTCTTACTGTCTCACCGAGGCTCAAGACAATCTGACTGCCAGAGGCGACCAGTGCTCCCGGAGCTGGCTGTTGAGCAATGACCATCACAGTATGAGGTCCAGCGTGCTGAATTTTTCCATTCAAGCCGACAAGCTGCACAATTTGAAGCGCTAAGTCGGATGGGATGCCTTTCAGGTTCGGCACAACGACTTTTAAAGGCTCTCTGCCCTCAGCCATAATTTCCAGATATCCAGCAGCGGGATTTACCCAGAGAAACATGCAGAGGCAGATCATACAATATTTAATGTATCTTTTCATAATTGCACAGGGAAAAAGTGGGATAGACTCGGGCATTCCGCCATAAGCTACCACCAGCATATCCTACACCTGATTTTCAGAGGAGCCGTTTAAAATTACATCATAGGCTTATGAAATGGTCAAGAAAAAAATATACCGCTGGCTGGAGGAAAATTGAGACAAGGGCCTTGTTCGTTGAAGAGAACGGAGCGGCAAAAGTCGAATTCCGGCAGGAGACGGCAAAGAAAGATAGAGCCGTCGCGCTGGGCACCTTGAAAACGTCTGCGGGGAGAGCTCCCTCGCAGACGTTGGATTGCGCTTATCGGTCTTTCAGCAGTAATTTTGCAGCGTTTTCTCCACCGTTCTGAAGATACAGCAGGGGTACGGAACGATCGACACCTTCCACCAGAACCGGACGAGCCGCCCAGGGCGCGACAGACAAGACATTCGTGAAGTCCATCCAATACTGAAGTCGTGCGACCGGCAGGCCCCAGACCATGTGGTTATGGTTTGCAGGAGCATACTGTTTGAACTCATACATCGAGGCATATTTTGTTGAAATAAAGGTATGCGGCCACTCCTTATTCGTTAAACTGCAGACTTTCACAGCCAATTCATCCGGGAGATCGATCGTTTCAGCTTCGTCCCACACCATCGAGAACATTCCGCTGATCGCATTATAGCCCAATCGTCCGACAATACCTTCAATACCGCCCGGAGTGAGGAACGTGACGCTGTTTCCACCGCCAGGGAAGTATCCGAAATCCTGGAGCAGGAAGGAAACGCCCGACATAATCTTTTCGACTGAGGCGCCGGGCTTTGCAGCCCAGTCAAACGCTGCACTTCCGGAGTTATTGCCATCAAAGAAGCCTTTACGCTCCCAAATCGACGTGCCGTCCATCGGAATACCTATCTCTTTTGCAAGAGCCGTGATTTCCCGAGCTTCCCAGACTTTCCGGAAATCCATAAACAGCGGAGGATTCCCTCCTGTCAGGGAGCTTTCAAATAGCATCGTCAACAGGCCCTGTACATCGGCTTCAGTGGCAAACGGTTGAACTGCTTTCGGGCCGTTGTGATCGAAGCTTGAATTGAACAGCGACTCCATCGCATCAGCGACCGGCAGAGGCAATCCGCGAGGATCAGACCCCCATTCCAACTGACTCATAAAACCGCCGCCGATCGCATTGAGCTCTTTCATCAAATCACGAACGATCAGATACATCGCCAGGCTCTGATTGAAATGCTCACTATCGTCATCGTTACGTAATTCAATATGTTTGACGTATTTGTCGAACCAGGCACGCAGAGCTTTCTGCTCTTCTTTGTCATAAGCGCCCTTTTGCAGCATATCCGCCAAGAGCTTCATATCCAGCCGGGTAATTTCGAGTCCAAAGGTGTTCCTGGTAGCTAAGATATGCGCTAAAGCGGTTTCCATGCCCATCGAGTCGTGTCCGAAGACCAGAACCCGGCGGCCTTTCACCATTTGGTACGTTGCTGCGGCATAGGTCCAGTCGATCAACGCAGTTTCCGTCTCATCGCTCATCTCCGGGAAGAGTCCGGTATCAGGCCAGCTCCCGATATTCAGATGTGACAGAATGCCGGATTGAGTCACCGCACCGTTTGTTGCATGGGCAAACACCACTCCTGGTTTCGGCCCGCTGTTGCCACAGGTAAAATTGATCGGTGTACGTTTCGGAAAATGAGCCAGAAGGGAAAGCACTGTAAGTTGAGGAAAGGCCCAAGTGTCCGGTGCGCAGACCAGGATATTTACGCCTGCTTCCTGAAATTGCTGCGCGACGATATCAGCCTGACGCTCGCTGTCCACAAGAAGAGGCGAATAGACGACTTCTACTGTACTGACGCCTTTTGCTATGCGATCGGCAGTCATTTTGACAATATTTTTACAACGATCACGTGACTCTTGATCGATGCGTGGATCCCCTGTTGCAAAGACGCCTACAACTGGTTTTTTTTCCTGAAACGTTGCATTTTCTGCTAACATCGCAGCTGTTTTCATAACGATAAAACCTCCTGTTTTCTTAAAAAGTTCTGATCCAGAACAGACTTCCCATATTCCCAAAAGAAAGACGATAACTCAGGTAACAATACGTTATAAAAAAAACGGCCCTTGTTGTAAACTAAAAAGTTTACTAAATTTCAGTTTTCATCACAAAGAGACAAAAATTTTCAGTGAACAAGCATAACTTTCAGGGAGTTGCGTCAAATTTCTTTGACAAAGGTTCTTAAGGAATACATAAAGGCCAAGATTCTGGCGGATATATTCAGGAAGAGCTGCATACAGGTGTCTGTACACATGAAATCGCCGTGTAGATCGAATCAGGCATGTGCGCAGTCGACTAGTTGAAACGACGATGATGAAAGCAATACTTCTGGCAGCAGGTTTTTCTTCGAGAATGGGGCGTCTGAAGCAGATACTCCCTATCAGCGGTAAAGCAATGATCTATCATGCGGCAGCGCCTTTTCTTGCAGCGGGGTTAAAGCTTATTGTGGTACTCGGCCACAAGCGGGAATCGGTCAGGGCCGCGTTGGGCGATCTCCCTTGCGAGTATGTTGTGAATCCGCATCCGGAACACGGCATGTTTTCATCCGTTCAGCGTGGCTGCTGTGAGGTCGGCGAGCACGAAGGCTGCTTGCTCACGACCTGCGATTGTCCCGGCATTCGCGTTGATACGATTACTGCAGTGCGGGAACGCCTGAGCAAAGGCGACAGCAGGGTTATCATCCCAAGCTTCAACAGACGGCGGGGACATCCGGCCGGCCTGCCCGTATCCCTGGTGAAAGAGATTCTGCAACTCCCCCGCGACTTTCCGGGACTGAACAGTCTCTGGCGTGAACACCATGATATGATCGAGCATCTTGAAGTCGACGATCCTGCTGTTCTACGCGATCTGGATCGCCCCGAAGATATTCAGAGACTCCTGTCGTCAAACGCAAGTATCACCATGTGACAGCCTGGATGGAAATCAACTCCGTACAGCATAAAAGCCGTGTATCGTCTAACATCATCTGCCCGCCTGAGTCCTGCCCAGAAGTACAAACCTGAAGCCAGCAATCGAACTTTATAAGCGGGCAATTATGCTGAAAACTGAGGAGCGCTGGCAGGTCGCGGGCATTTTTTTGTTAGACAACCACTCTATTAACTCCCCCTTTTTTTCATCTAAGAGCATCTTTCTCTGTTCTATCAGAGAGTATAAAACTCCTCAATTTCTTAATATATCGAAAGTGTAGAATTAACAGCATAATCAGCAAAATATATGACCAAAACACAATTAAAATGAATCTATCAAATCGATCACTAGAAGTATTACTTCTTGTGATTATTTTTTTAGCATACTCCTTTAAGGCATGCAAATCAGTATGTTGATCTATAAAATCAACATCGCTGCTATCATAATAAAACAATTTGGAAGGGGAAATCAAAAGTATACCCATGACCATAAGACAAAGCATTAGTATAATCACGTTATTAAGTATAGAAATAGCTTTCAGCGATTTACAAAGTTTTGAAGAAGGTTCCATTGTATCGCTCTTATCATATTCAGGTTGGGTCAATGAGATCAACGTTATAGACCGTGCCATCAACATCCGTAAATTTCACAAAGATATGGCGTGGCGCGCGGCATCAATATCAATCGTCGGATCGATCAGTTTGTCGATGGAGAGTTTGATTTCCGCCAAATCCTTTGACTCATCGGTGCATTCAAGTATCGTTTTCACAACCTACAATTTATGAAAATCCTCACTTTGCAAGGGAGAACATTTTTCCAGCGCTCTGACGGATAAGATTCTTCATCTCAAGGAGGATCAGACTTGATGAGACCGCCGCGCTCGATAGTTGCGTTCTCAGGCCAATCTCATCAATATGCAGCGGCTCCTGTCCGAGCTCCCGGAGTACAAGCGTTTCCTGGCTGCTCAAAGACGCGGTCTCCGTATCATGAGTCACGGAAGCCCGACTGGCAGGGGCAGGCGAAAATTGCATGGCTTCCTGAAGGTCCTGGTGCACTTCACGACTCAAGTCAGGAGAACATGCGCTCAACACATCATCCGCACAATCGACCAGCGCCGCCCCCTGTTTCAGAAGCCAATTCGTTCCCTGACTGCAAACGGAATTTATGTTTCCCGGCACAGCAAACACATCGCGCCCCTGATCCAAGGCCATATCAGCTGTAATTAAGGCACCGCTTTTCAGACCGGCCTCAACCACGACAGTTCCCAGACTCATACCGCTGATAATACGATTTCTGGCAGGAAAATTTCTACGATCGGGCTTTGCTGAAATCGGCAGCTCGGATATAACAGATCCGCGTTCAAGAATGGCATGATACAGGCGAGAATTTTCAGGCGGATAGACCACATTCACTCCGCAGCCAAGTACTGCGATGGTTACTCCTCCAGCCTGGAGTGCTCCGCGATGGGCGGCACTGTCAATTCCCCGGGCCATACCGCTGATGATCGTCACACCCTTCACGCTTAATTCACGGCACAGACTCTCAGCCACAGTCCGGCCATAAGTCGATGATTTCCTCGATCCCACAACCGAAACTGTGACGTCATGCGCCGGGGCAAGCCGCCCCTTTACATATAAGACTGGCGGCGGGTCGAAAATATTGCGCAAAAGAGCCGGGTAGGTCGAGTCATCCCACGTCAGTACATTCACCTGCTCTCGATCGATCGCGTCCAACTCTTTTTTAACGGAATCCGGAAAAGCAAAATGAAGAATGTTTCCAATCGTTTTTTCAGAAAGACCGGGAATGGATTTCAAGCTGGACTCGGAGGCTGCGAACACGTTTTCGGGGCTTTCAAAAGCAGTTAAAAGCTTTCGGAAGCTCACTGCCCCCACTCCTGGAACCCTATGTAAGGCAATCCAATATTTTTTCTTCTCAAGATCGCTCATATCTTACTTAAAGAAGAAAATCCCTTACGAGCCATTTTAGATACGTCCCCCTGTCGGTGACAAACAGTCGCGCATAAAAACACAAAAGACATAAGCATCTTTCCAGGGATGTCTTATGTCTTTTGTGTTTTTACGTACACGGCACAGCTGAAAGTCTGGGGAGCAGAAGCGTTCCTTGTCGCTCTCAGGCCTTAACGTTTAAGAACGATTTTCTCTCCAATATCAATTGTTTTGAGACTTTCCGTAATAAGAGCGGTCGATGTTTTCTCCTGAACGCTCAACACGGATAAGCGTCCGATGGCCTGACGAGGAAAACCCTCCCCGACTTCGCGATAGACAATAAAATTATCCGCAGGCTGAACGCCTTGTGCTGCACCGACATCCACATACACAATATCGCCAAAGGACACACCAGGTCGTCCAATCCGTTCATGAATAATATGTCCGATGAGCTGGTTGCCAACCAGTAAACCGTATGTCTTCGAATTGCCGCGCTCCGCTTTTGCCATCGGCACGGAAAGCTCTGACATCGGCATAATCAGGTCACCGATTTTGATATAATTATACGACTTAATCACCTCAGCAGCGGCTGCATGAGCTTCGACATTTCTCACTCGAAGATGGCCGAGAACATCAATCTGTGTGCCGATCAATTCTGAAGTCAGAGGATGAAAAACCTCTTGTTTTGGGCGGAAAGCAACATAGACAGCTCCCTCTCTCACCTCATCTGCGGAGCCTCTGTCAATATAAAGTATATCTCCAAAGACGAATCCGATTTGTCCGTATTCAGAAAGAACGATACGATTTCGCCCCCCAGAGCTGCCGGTCACGAAAGCAAAATCCGAGTCGCGTAATTCATCGAGCGAATATGGAACAATGAAACCAGCGGATTCGATAAAATCTTCACTCGGCACCAGTGGAACCGGAGTCTTCCGCGCTGCAGTTCTTGCCGGCTCTGGGGCTGCGGCCCCGTACCAGGGACGAGCAATCACCTTGTCGCTTCTTCGCCGCCCAACAGGCTCGCGGCGCTGTCCTCCTGTCAAATCGAGAACATCGCCGGGATAAATGAGATTAGGATCCACAATCTGCGGGTTCGTTCGATGAATATCGCGCCATTTATACGGATCGTCCAGTTGATCAGCCGCAATATCCCAGAGGGCATCGCCATACTGAACGATATAATGCTTCGAACTCTGTTGAGCCTCGGCAAACGGCAAGAGAACATTCCCGGCAAAGTATAGCGCGGCAGCCGCATACAACGCAAGAACAACTCGCTTCATAATTCTCTTAACACACCCAAAGCTCTGCTGCTGAATTGAGACGACGGCTCCCAATCTGAAGCACAACAGAGCTTTACGAGGTCATGACAACAAAAAGTTTAATAAAGATTGTGCAAGGAATTCAACTTTTTCACAGCAAGGTTTCGAATGCGCGTGTTACCGCTGAAACGCAGACTGACATCATCTAAAATCGTTTTTGCCACATGATACTGACCGATATCGGCATAGGCAAATCCCATCTTAAGCATGGCGTCAGGGACTTTATTGCCATGGGGATAGAGCTGCATAACGGTCTGAAACGCGTGAATGGCTTCTGGATAATTTTTACTGCGATAATAGATCTCTCCCATCCAGTAGTAAGCATTATCAGCGAGATCGCTCTGCGGAAAGCGCATGGCTACGTCCGAGAAAGCCGAGAGCGCACGTTGATCATCACGGGCTTTATAGGACTGTCTGGCCTGATTATAGATTTGCTCAACCGACATATACTGCGGCTGAACTCCGTAAGGCGACATTTCCATCCCCGGCATCTGCCACGGCATTCCCTGTCCACCGTAAGGCATCATTCCGCCGGGAAATCCCCCCTGCGGATAAGGCGGTTGAGCTGTCTGCCCGAACGGAGCGGGAAACACAGGTGTTGACCCGTTATATTCAGGAGCTCCTCCCATATCTGGCTGCATCTGATACTGAGGTACCGTATATTGCTGCGGCGGCATGTTTTGCGGAAGATATTGCCGGGCTGATGAGAACCCAGCATAAGGCGGCGTCACAGCATCGGCAGCATGTTTAGCTCCCTGTAGCAGCATATCGGTACGGAACGAAGGGGCCGGATAGTATGAACGAATCGACCGGGAAGCAGCTATCGCCTGATTCCCGGAATGCGTCGATGGAGCCGTCATCACGGGCATAGGCATTGACTGATCATCTGAGCCAGGCATCATCGACGGGGGCGTCATGAGAGGTCTTGTCGCACTCGTCGGGTCCGGCAGGCCCAGGCCCGCGCTTGGTTCCGTCCCAACACCGGCAGATACGCAAACAGGCATACTCACGCATACCCCAGTCAGCACAATATACAATAAAGACTTCACAAGTTTGTACACAATCATAATCCTCCTGCTGAAATAATGACACTGTGGATTTACGTGTGACTCCTCAGGCAGCCCCATAGCAAATCCTCATACATAATAATACGCTGAACGACGCGAGAAACCTCCTACAGACGCCTTGAGTATAGGGGGAAAAAAGAGAAGTGTCAAGCAAAAAAATAAACGGGAGCAAAAAACACGCATTTTTCATGACAGACACGACGGAACCTTACCACCCGCAACTGACGCAGAAAAAAGGAGAATGCTTTGACGAGGGCTGCGATTCTTTACTCAACAGCAGGAAACTCTTTTCTGGCTTCGTTAATCAGCAGAGAGTAATCCTGATAGCGCTTCGAAAAGTGAAAAAGAATCAGACGCTTTGCCTCTGCGAGGCTCGCCAGCTTACCGGCCTCTCCGGCAGTGAGGTGACAGGTAAATTCGGCCTTCTCCCGTTCGGCTTCTGAGAAGGCGGCTTCACAATAAAGCAGATCCGAGTCCCAGGCAAAATTCCGGATCTCGTCAAGCCGCGTGTCATCGTAGAAAAAATCCGTCAGATACGTGATTTTACAGCCCCGCTTGCGGACAAGAAGTGTTTCCATGAGCTCATCGACCTGGTAGACCGTTTCGCCGATCTTCAGCACACGTCCCGTTCTTTTTTCCTGGAACGCCGCCTCTTTCAGCTCGGCAACCCATCGTCCCGCCTGAAGCCCCATCGCCTGCATTGCCTCTTTGCGAACGTTGTAACTATCGGCTTCCCGAAACGAATAGGCGAACGAAGGCGTTTTATGATCCAGCTCCAGATATCTCACGGAAAAGTCAGGCTCATCCAGCAAGAGATCCGAATGCAGGCGTTCAGAAGGGGGAGTGGCGGCAAAAGCCCTCCAACTTTTCAGCTCCGTCAGCAGAATGTGTTCTGGCAGCACTTCATGTACGGCGATAATCAACCGCAGGTTCTGACAAATATTCCACGTGTAGGCCCGTAATTTCCCGATTACGTTCTGTGTAATGCCTGGCGGGCCGTAAACGTCAATGCGCTTGTCTTCTGCCAGATTCAGACGCAGCAGAGTGTCGAAGCCGATAAAATGATCAATATGAGTGTGAGAGATAAAGACATCGGACACCTTTCGGAGCTGTGCATGACGAAAGTAATTCAGCCCGCAGTCAAAGAGAAGAGCGCGTTTGCGATCGACAAGATCGATATAGAGCGAGGGATCACCGGATTTGCCCCCTCCGAGACGTGTTGTAATCTTCATAAAAATCAGCGCATGTGAAACAGCGGAAAGCAAAAGCGGACAGGATGCCGAAGGGGGGACTCGAACCCCCACGAGGAAAACCCTCACAGGCACCTGAAGCCTGCGCGTCTACCAGTTCCACCACTTCGGCGCATGACAAACTGCGTCACTGAATAAAACGAAAACTTTACAGATCGAGAGACTGCATTGCTATGGCAGGCAAATGCCGAAGGGGGGACTCGAACCCCCACGAGGAAAACCCTCACAGGCACCTGAAGCCTGCGCGTCTACCAGTTCCACCACTTCGGCAAATCAAACGTGACATAAGACCAAGAGTACTTAGAGAAAATGCAGAAAAAATTGTCAAGACTTTTTTGTATCATAGACGTTTTTTATGATACGCTATGAGTCATTCACGAGTTCCTGCACGGCACAGGACGCAGAATAGCAGTCCTGCACTTCATTACAGGCTGGAGATGCCGAGGCGTTTCTCAAGCTCGAGTTGCAAGGCGTTGATGGCGGCTCCAATACGGCGTTGATATTCGGGAATCTCGGTTTTCCTGCTGTCTGCAGGCACGATGATCGGCTCGCCAAGGATCGCGGTGAAGCGTGTAAAAGGCATTGGAATGATCGTCTGATCCCAGCTTTTCAGCCGTTTGAAACGGACGGCACTGCCCGCACAAGGCACGATCGGCCGTCCGCTGTGTCTGGCCAGCAGCACCACGCCGGCTTTGCATTCTCTGGCCGGTCCCCGGGGGCCATCCGGGCCGATCAGGACATCGTGGCCTTCTTCTAAAGCCCGTATCAACTGCCGCATGCCCCGTGCCCCGCCCCGGCTGGAAGAACCACGCACAGGACAAAAGCCCAGGAGACGAGTCAGACGGGCGAGATATTCACCATCCCGGCTCTGACTGGCTAAAATTGCGATCTGACGATGGCGCAGCATCCAGGTGCTGGTAAGGACATGCTCGTGCCAGCCGATAAAAATCACGTTACTGTGCCTGGCTTTGGCTTTCTCGTATCGTTCTTCTTCAAGCACTCGCACTCTCCACGTCTTTCCAAGTGCATACAAGAATGCAAGCCCGAGGCTTGGGACAGCAATTTTCAGTACCTGCTGGCGTAATTCCCTGGATAATCTGAGAAGATCCACTTTTTGCATACATACCTCATCGCGTCTGAAACATGACGTTGTTATTCTCCCTGCTCCCGGATCACATCGGCGATCACCCTTGCAGCCCGCTCTGCTGCCCCAGGTTCACCCAGCTTCTGGCGTACGATGCGGAGTTCGGCTTTGATTGCCGCCAGATCGTCCGGATGGCTCAGCAACGCGATCACTTCCTCAGCAATGCGTTTCGGCGAGGCCGCCGTCTGAATGAGCTCTTTCGCCACTTCTTTACCAGCAATCAAGTTGACCATCCCGATAAAAGGCACCTTAAGAAATTTTTTCCCAAGCCGGAATGTGAGAGGAGCAACCCGATAGCAGATAATCATCGGTGTGCCGAGAATCGCCGCTTCCACCGTCACTGTTCCCGAAGCCGTGACGATCAAATCCGCTGCATGGATCGCATCATAGGTCTGCCGGCGGATCAGTCGAACAAAGGCTGGGATGTGTTCCTGGATCACCGGAGAATTGTCCAGAGACGAGGCCAGGGGCAACACGAACTGGAGGGCCGGCTCCTGCTCATGAAGAGACTGCGCCGCAGCGAGCATGACTGGCAGCAGACGTTCGATTTCGCTCTCGCGGCTTCCGGGCAGCAGACCGAGAATCGGCTGCTGGGCAGCAAGGCCATGCTGGCGGCAGAATTCATCTTTGCTGAGTGTCGCCTTCACGCTTTCGATCAGGGGATGGCCCACCCATTCAACGTCAACACCACGGCGCTGATAGAACTCGCGCTCAAAGGGAAAGATCACGATCATCTTTTTCACCAGCCGCTGAATCAGCTTGACGCGTCCGGAGCGCCAGGCCCAGACCTGAGGACTGATATAATAGACGATCGGAATCTCACGTACTCTGGCAACACGCGCCAGGCGCAGATTGAATTCAGGGTAATCCACAAGAATGAGCAGATCAGGGGGATGCTCCTTCAAAGAACGCAGCAGTTTTTTATACACCCGCAGCACGGTTCCGATCTTCTTCACGACTTCCACAATGCCGACCACCGCCAGTTCATCGCTGCTGCTCAAGAGTGTGATACCCTCCTGCTGCAAATGCCGCGCACCGACACCACTGATTTCGACGGCAGGAAGCTGCTGCCTGAGCGCACGCACCAGATGAGCGCCATGCAAATCGCCGGAGGCCTCTCCAGTGACAATCATTATTCGGACTGTCTTCATGGAAACAAGCCTTTTAAAAGCTGCGTAAATAAGTCAAGCGCTTTTTATCATGCCCGCTGCTTTCAAGATCCGTCACGCTCTCCATCTTTGCCGTATGCTGGAGTTTCTGTACTTCTCAAGATCATAAGCTTGACAAGAACCCTGTCACATATTAGCGGGTAGGGCTGGAAAATGATTTCATGCAAATAGATATCGCGATATGCTCGAAAAAAGGCATCACTCTGCGATATACCTTGTAATTTCTTGTTATTTTTGGGAATAGCTGCTCTTATAACACTATGAAGACGGAACACATCAGAAATTTTTCGATTATCGCACATATCGATCATGGCAAATCGACCCTTGCGGACAGACTCCTGGAAATTACCGGCACCCTCAGTCAACGTGAAATGATGAATCAGGTCCTGGATAATATGGATCTGGAACGTGAACGGGGAATCACGATCAAATCTCATGCCGTGCGTTTATCTTATACGGCTCAAAACGGCGAAGACTATCAACTGAACTTAATTGATACGCCCGGGCACGTTGATTTCTCCTATGAGGTGTCCAGAAGCCTGGCAGCCTGTGAAGGCGCTTTGCTGCTTGTTGATGCGTCGCAGGGGGTTGAAGCTCAAACTCTGGCAAATGTCTATCTGGCGATCGAGCACGATTTGGAAATTATTCCCATTATCAACAAAATCGACTTGCCCGGGGCTGATATTGAACGCACGCAAGAACAGATCGAAGAAATTTTAGGAATCGATGCGACCGAGGCCATCCCGGTCAGCGCAAAACAGGGCAGCGGCATTGAAAACGTCCTGGAAGCGATTGTCCAGCGTATTCCGCCTCCCCAGGGCGAGTCAGATGCTCCCCTGAGAGCCTTGATCTTTGATTCCTGGTTTGATTCCTATCAGGGCGCTGTGGTCAACATCCGCGTGGTTGACGGCCTTATCAAAAAAGGGATGCGTGTTCGCATGATGTCCACCGGCAAGGAATTCGAGGTTGGACAGGTCGGCGTGTTGCGCATGGGCATGGTGCCGGTCTCAGAACTGACGGCCGGCTCAGTGGGCTACTTTCTTGGCAGTATCAAACAAGTCGCAGACACAAAAATCGGCGACACGATTACCGATGCAGAAGCACCGGCGCAACATGCTCTTCCGGGCTTTAAAGATGTCAAGCCGATGGTCTTCAGCGGTCTGTTCCCTTCGACTGGCGCAGAATACGATCATTTACGCGACAGCCTTGAAAAGCTGGCTCTGAACGATTCGGCTTTCCAATTCGAGCCGGAAATGTCGGAAGCGCTTGGGCCGGGCTTTCGCTGCGGCTTCCTTGGGCTGCTGCACATGGAAATCGTCCAAGAACGACTCGAACGGGAATTCGACATCAATCTGCTCACCACAGCCCCAAGCGTGGTGTATAAAGTGATCATGAACGACGGGACTGAACGCTTTGTCTCGAATCCGGCCAATTTCCCAGAGAAAAAACACCGGCAACGCGTCGAAGAGCCGATGATCCGAGCCACGATTTTCGTGCCCAGCGATTTTGTGGGCGGCGTGTTGAAACTCGCGCAGGACCGGCGGGGTGTTCAGAAAAAGATGGAATATGTGAGCAGCAACAAAGTCATGCTGAGTTACGAGTTCCCTCTCAATGAAACTGTCATGGATTTCTATGACAAGCTCAAAAGTGTGACGCGCGGTTATGCCTCGTTTGATTATGAATACATCGGCTTCCAGGAATCAAACATTGTCAAGCTCGATATTCTGCTTAACGGCGAAGCTGTCGATGCGCTTTCAGCAATCGTCCATTACGATCGCGCGTATTACCGGGGGCGCGAGCTGGCGCAAAAGATGCGCAAACTGATCCCGCGCCAGATGTACGAAGTGGCGATTCAGGCCGCACTCGGTCAAAAGGTCATCGCCAGAGAGACGATTTCGGCGCTGCGAAAAAATGTCACTGCCAAATGTTACGGCGGCGACATCACCCGAAAGCGAAAGTTGCTGGAAAAACAAAAAGAAGGAAAAAAACGGATGCGTCAGGTGGGCAGGGTCGAAGTCCCGCAGGAAGCCTTCATGGCAGTCCTGCAAGTCGAGTAATGATGACGTGTGGAAAAATCGGGCAGGGCGTTGTCTGTAAAAGACGGAACACTGCCAACGGCTCACTTCAGCACAAAGAGGGAGGGAGGGTCGATTCTGCATAAACGGCCTGTGACAATCTCTTCATTTCTTGTTTTTTGCCTTGACAATGGGCTTATCTCACAAGAAGTATTTATGGCAATCCGGCAACTCAACACAGATATTTTGATGAAGGGCGGTTTTCAGCTGTCAGGAGATACGACGTCCTGCAGAAGCGGGAAGTCTCAAACCTACTGAAAAGTACACTGCTGAATACGCAAAAGAACAGCACACCATTACATCGGAGGCAGCGATCATGGCAGAGCATACGGAAGCAACGACAGAAACGACTCAGGAAGTGCAGCATGACTCAACGGAAACAGAAGACAACCTCTTTCATAAGTTGTATCTGTTCAGCCTGGGCCTTCAGAAGGATTTAGAGGAAAGCATTCATAAGCTGATCGAACGTGGCGAGCTGGTTTCTGAGGAAAAGCAGAAGCTTGTCGACGATCTTGTCAAAAAAGCTAAAGAGAGCACCGGCTCCTTTGAGAAAAAACTTGAGGATTTGCTCACCAGCACTCTGGAAAGCATGAATTTTGCCACCAGAGACAAACATGATCAGCTTGAGAAACGGGTGCAAATTCTCGAACGTAAAATTCTTGAGCTGGAGAGCCGTCTTCACGACGTGCAGAGTCCTCAACATTAAAGCGTAAAGATGCTGTCAGCGATGCGCAAAACGCTTGTCAGAGCACGAGTGCCTTTCACGATCACGATACTTGTCCTGTGCGCTGCTGTCTTGTATGCCTGTCACTCATCAGAACGCCGGGCGCAGCAGTATTATGAAGACGCGCTCAGGCAGAAATCCCGGCAGAATTTCCAGGAAGCGCTTCGGCTCTTGCACCTGGCACTTGCTGAAGATCGGGATCATCTTGCATCATACATCGAAATTGGGATCCTGTTGAGCCGGGACAAGGACTATCGTCAGGCCCTGACATACTTCAGAGCGGCTGAAAAATTGGGAGCCGATTCATACAGTCTTTCATCTCTGTTCGGCTATGCGTACGAAGAACTCGGCGATTTTCAACAGGCCGAGTTCTATTATGAACAGGCCATAAGTCAGGCCCCGCGTTTGATCGATGTGCGCCTTCGTCTGGCGAATATTCTCGAGTGGCAGGATCGCGGACAAGAAGCCGCTGAGCTTTTACGTCAGGCTCTCGAGCTTGCTCCAGGGCTTGAAGGGGCCGATGATCTCAAAGCGCGTGTGGAGGTTCTCTCTCGCATGGAGGGCCGGGAACGTCACCTGGCTCTTGCAGATATCTATTTCCGACAGGGCAAGCCCCGGCGGGGCACAGCCGAATACCAGAAAGCTGCCGACCTCTCTGGGGAAGACCCGGCAGGGCAGATCCTGTTTGGGAGGTTCTGCCTGGAACGCGAACAGTTCAAGCTCGCGCTCAACGCCTTTCAGCAGGCACAGCAGCAGGGGGCGGTCCAGGATTTTCAACTAAGCCATGATATGGCCCTGGCCTTTGAACAACTCGGCCGATTTGACGATGCTGTGCAGGAATATCGCCGTGCCCTGGGCTTTGATCCGCAGGACGCGCCACTGTATCTGAAACTTGCTGAACTGCTGGAAAAGACAGGTCGGAATGAGGAAGCCGCAGAGTCCCTGGAGCAATTGTATCACCTGTCCCTTCACACGACAGATCTCCAGTCAGAACACGATGCGCTCCCTGCAGCAAATCAGCTCTGGCAGGACATCCTGCGGCTGCGGGGCGAAAGTCACTCCAGGACGGTGTTCTGCATCGAAGACCCCCGTAAAGCGATCGTAGTCCCAGTCACGGTCAACCAGACCCACGATGTGGTGATGCGCGTTGAAGATGAGCTAGAATATACCATTCTTTCCGATCGCGTGACGGAATCTCTTGGCATTCACATCACGGCTCGTACCAGTGAAGTTCGTTTCAATATCTACGGCCATGTTGAAACAGCGGCCCTGGTGACCCTTCCTTCGCTCAAGGTCGGCGAAATGGAGGCTCGCAATATTCCGGTGCTGATCGGCGATCTCTCCCGGTATCCCGATATTGATGGTTTCCTGGGAAAAAATTTTCTCAAACACTTCAAGGTGGAAATCAACAATGAAGATCGTCTCTTTATCTTGAAAAAACTCCATGTATGATCTTAAATACGAGGGGATTAACGCCTCTCCTGACTATAACAACAGGGGTTATTTTTCAATGTGCGTGCTGCGTGAATTGTGAATAGGCATGTAATAAGCCTGACACTGAGGTTTGAAACACTGCATTAGGACCTGACCGTTCGTTTCCCGTGCTACTAGAAATTCATATCGAAAATTTTGCGATTATCGACAGCTTGCAGGTCCGGTTTTCAGAAGGACTGAACGTTATTACAGGCGAAACCGGCGCTGGCAAGTCGATCATGGTCGATGCCCTGATTATTGCGCTTGGGGGGCGAGCCTCTGCCGACTTTATCCGTGCCGGGGCCGACAGAGCAGTCATCGAGCTGCTTTTCACGCTGGACGATGTGGAATCCGCGCGGCAGAAAGCCCGGGAATACGGTTTTCTCGATCAGGCAGAAGAGGAGCAGCACGAGCTCCTTATCCGTCGGGAGATCAGCCGAAACGGGCGGAATCGCCTGCTCGTCAACGGACATCCTGCCACAAACCTGATGGTCTCGGACCTCGGAGATCTGCTGGTGGATATTCACGGTCAGCACGAGCACCAATCGATCCTGCATTCCGATTATCATATCGAACTGCTCGATCTGTACGGAAAATTACTGCCTCTGCGTCAGGACGTGGCCGAGACCTATCGGAAATTCAGAAATGTCGAGCAGGAGTTGAAACAAGTACGAGATGAGTCTCAAGACCGCTTGCAGTATCAGGATCTGTTACGTTTTCAACACGAGGAAATTTCCAGAGCCGGTCTCATTGCAGGTGAAGACGACGATTTGCGGCATGAGCGTACACTGATGTCAGGTGCAGAGCAGCTGAATTCCGGAGCTTCAGCCATGTATGATATGCTCTACAACGGACGCAGCACGATACTCGAACAGTTCAGCGACCTTCTGACTCGTCTCAGATCCCTCGCTGAAATCGATAACACACTTGAAACGCACGTCAAACGCTGTGAATCCATCCAATATGAGCTGGAAGATTTAGCATACAGTATGCGGGATTATGCCAACAGCATCGAATTCGATCCCTACCGCCTCGATGCTGTTGAAAAGCGCCTGCATGAGATCAACGGCTTAAAAAGAAAATACGGCAATTCCATTGAAGAGATACTCAATCTTCATGGCGAGATTGAGCAGAAACTTCAGAGCTTTGATGACCAGGAAGCGCGGATTCAGGACCTTGAAAAAACTTCTGCTGTGCTGCGTCAACAGCTTGACCAGATTTCCCGAAAACTTTCAGCCCAACGCAAAGTGCTTGCTAAAAGCTTTGAACAAAACCTCATGCAGGAACTGGCGATGCTGAGTATGGAAAAAACCCGCTTCAGAGTAGATTTCACAGCTGCCGGCACAGAACGCCATCCCTTTACAGCCGGCGGTATTGATAGAATCGAATTTCTGATCGCTCCCAATCCCGGCGAACCCCTGAAACCGTTCAGCAAGATTGCTTCAGGCGGTGAAATCTCCCGGGTGATGCTGGCGCTGAAGACCTTGCTGGGGACGGCAGACTGTATTCCGGTCATGGTCTTTGATGAAATCGATACCGGGATCGGCGGAAAAACTGCCGAAGTTGTCGGAAAAAAACTCAAGCAGGTCAGTCGGTCGCATCAAGTCATCTGCATCACGCATCTTCCCCAGATTGCCAGTAAAGGCACGACCCATTTTCATATCACGAAAAAAGCTGATGATACGCGTACACTGACCATGATTCGGAACTTGTCCGAGCGCGAACGTCTGGAGGAAATCGCGCGAATGGTGGGAGGCGAACACATTACGGAAACCACCATCAAACACGCCCGGGAAATGCTCGGCCATCCGGCAGTCGACAAGAAGAGAGCCGAGAGCAATGATGCGTAAACGATCCTCTTTTAAAATATTCAACGCAAGATCGCTTCCTGGGGTAACTTCTCCTGAGATTTTTTTGAACGCTTGAGCGTTCTGCAGGACACGATTTTATTGACATCCCAAAGGCTCTGTGCCAGCCTGACAGCATTTTGACCATTTCATGGCTCATTTTATTCACCGGCTCTGAGCGATCAGACTCTTCGAGGGACAAACAGCATGCAAGATACGACGAACATTACCGTGATCGGCGCGGGAAACGGAGGAATCGCCGCCGCCGCAGATTTAACCATGCGAGGCTTTCGGGTCACGCTCTACGAAAGACCACAGGCAGAAAGCCAACTGGAAGACATTCGTCAACTGGGGGGAATTCATTTAGAAAGCCTGCCGAGCAGCGGTCTGCAAAGTGGCTTTGCGAAATTTGACAACATCACGACAGATATTGAAGAAGCTCTGCATGAGGCAGAGCTTATTTTTGTGGTTGTTGCCGCATTTCTTCAGGAGGAAATA